>ERZ808258.227-NODE-227-length-25547-cov-5.300094_pt1 | contig 25547 bp, 25 predicted proteins | sample MGYA00521280_ERZ808258 | MGnify/ENA primary metagenome ERZ808258 (study PRJEB31516, sample SAMN03275585) | gut metagenome | biome: mammalia-associated habitat; material: feces | host: Papio cynocephalus | place: Kenya | collected 2012-07-19 ...
TCCTCAGGCCGTCGAACCATGCGTTCCCCTTGTACTTCTCGTTGAAGTACGCGTCAAGCATGGACATGTTCAGGGTCTTCCCGAACCTCCTCGGGCGGGTGAATAGATAGACCTTATTCCCCATCCTGCGAATCGAGTCGATGAGGGCCGTCTTATCCATGTAGCACCCGTCTTCGTCGCGTATCTCCTTGAAATCGCTGTATCCGATCATAACAGGATGCCTTGCATTCTCATGGGATATCATCTTTCGCCCTCCGCGTTTGCTGATATGCTTCCCGAAACTATATCATCTATGTCACGGCCCGATTCGCCCCCCCCCCTCCCCCCTCTACTCCTAGAAACGGTTGTTCGACGACGAGAGATTCGTATGATTGCCATTCGAGCCTCTCTGTCAGCATCTTGGTAGACTGGACATCGAAGGAACGTCCGCCGGAAGATATGCATCCGCTACTGCGGCTGATCCGATGGCTGCAAAGCCATAGGCGACGAAGCGGATTGTCGCATCGGTGCGCACCTGTCCTTGACAGGCCTCTGAGGAGGAGCCCTGCATACCATCGATGCGAATACGCAGGCGATTCTCCGAAAAATACCCCCCTCGAGACGACAAGGGTGCGGGAAGCCCACATTGTCGCAGACCTGGATTCATATCGGCGTTCGGCGATTACCGCGCATGGCGCACGAATTCACGTACCAGACGTTCGACGACCTCAGGGAGGCCTCCCATGACGCGTTCTCCGATATCGTCGACGGCATGATCCCCGAAGACGAGAGGGTCATCGCCTGCTACAAGACCGGGAAAGGAGGCGCGGTCTTCACCGAGAAGCGCGTCCTTGCCGTCGATACCAAGGGCCTGACCGGCAGGAAGAAGATCGTGACCGCGGTGCCCTACGACAAGGTGTCCGCGTACGCGACGGAATCAGGCTCCCTCCCATCATTCGAAGGAACCCTGACTCTATGGAACAGAGGTCTGGGCACGATCGCCTTCGTCTTCGAGGAGAAGACCGACATCAGGCCTGTGCTGAAGGCGATCGCAGAATCGTCGTGAACAAGGCCCGGGCGCGAAGCCCGGGAAGAAGGTTCACTCCCACTCTATGGTCGCGGGAGGCTTGTCCGTGATGTCGTACACGACGCGGTTGACGGAATCCTTCATCGTGTTCGTTATGCGCTTGGACATGGCCTCCAGGACCTCCAGAGGGATCCTGTGGGCGGTGGCGGTCATGCCGTCGACCGACGACACGGCGCGGATGGCCACGGTCCTGCCGTAGGCCCTCCTGTCCCCCTGCACCCCGACGGATTTCGACGGAAGCAGGACGGCGAAGTACTGCCACGGAAGCTCCATGCGGCCCTCGGAGGCCGCCTTCCTGATCTCGTCCTCGACGATATAGCAGGCCTCCCTCACGATGGCCACGTTCTCTGGGGTGACCTCTCCCAGGCACCTGACCGCGAGAGCTGGACCGGGGAAGGGCTGCCTCTCCGAGGCCTTGACCCCGAGCTTCCTCGCCACGTCCCTGACCTCGTCCTTGTACAGGTCCCTCAGCGGCTCCACCAGAGTCATGCCGAGATCCTTGGGAAGGCCGCCGACGTTGTGGTGCGACTTGATGGTATCCCTGACGCCGTCGCCGCTCTCGATCCAATCGGGGGCTATGGTCCCCTGGACGAGGTACTCGGCGCCGAACTCCTTCGCCTTCCTCTCGAAGACCCTTATGAACTTCTCGCCGATAATCTTCCTCTTCCTCTCCGGATCCGACACCCCTTTGAGGGCCTCGAAGAACTCGGCGCCCGCATCCGCGATGAAGTAGTTGATGCCCATGTCCCTGAGCATCCCCTCGACCTCCTCGGTCTCGCCCTTCCTCATGAGCCCGTTGTCCACGTAGACGGCCAGAAGCCTGTCTCCGATGGCCCTGCTGGCGAGGGTCGCCGCGACCATGCTGTCCACTCCTCCGGAGCAGGCTATGATGGCCTTGCCGGGGATGGTCTCCTTCAGATTCTCGATCGTCTCCTCTATGAACTCGTCAGCACCCAGCATTCCTGGCCACCTCCTCGGAATCGGCGGAGACCTTCTCCGCCTGCTCCCTTCTGTAAGCCGCGAGCGACTCGGCGACCGCCGGATCACTCAGGGCTATGATCTCGCATGCCAGAATGGCAGCGTTGTCTCCACGGTCCAGTCCCACGCAGGCCACTGGGATGCCGGGGGGCATCTGCACTATGGACAGGATGGAATCCAGATTGAGCTTTCCGCTCACGGGAACGCCTATCACCGGCTTCACGGTGAACGCCGCGACGGAACCGGGCAGGGCGGCGGAAAGCCCTGCTATCGCTATGAAGACGTCCGCATCGCTCGATACGGCGATCTCCTCGACCCTCGAAGGGGTCCTGTGCGCGGATGCCACCGCGATATCGTATCCGACGCCGAGCCTCTTGAGCACGGCCTCTGCCTTCTCGGCGACCGGGAGGTCGCTCTTGCTCCCGAGGACTATGGAGACCTTTGACATCATCGACCGCCAGCCCGTCGCGGATTATAAAATGCGCGGGGTAGAGGAAGCGAAGGAGGATATTCTTCGTCCCTGGGGCTGAAGACATCTCGCGAACAAAGCTCGGAAATAACACATCGCCGATTCGGAGGGAACAGATTCCGCCTCCTCCAAGAACTACATGTTATAAGACCGCTGAATGAGCACCGAACCTTTTCCTCGCAATCAGATGCTAATATGGAGAGTGCATCGGCTGCCGGCCGGAAGGCGGGAAGTCCGAGTGCACCGTGACGTCTCAAACCCCGGCGCACTCGAAACCGTCCTGGCAGAAGGTGAATGAATCTTAGTGATTATCCCAAAGATGGTGATGATCGCCATCGACATTCCGTAAGGAATGCCGAAGACTGACTCCCTCAAGGAATCCGGCTCCTTCGGGAGCCGTTACCTCCGATGTTCGTCTCCGTTGTTCGCCCACAATAACGGTTCGCATATTCAAAAGCTATAAATCCGCTCTTTAGGGCTCTTCATGAACCGAACTTCCTATTCTAAAACCAACGACCATGCATCTGGAAACATGCAGGATACATCGCATAAACACAACCAGCATCCTGTTCTCGAAACCAAGAACAAGTGTGATAATGGAAGTGGTTTGATAACGGGTTTCCCCCGTCGCGTTCAGCTCTTGAGAACGACGACGAGGAAGATGCCGACGGCGACGAGAGCGCCCACGACGATGCCGATCAGATCGATGATGGCCGTGTAGACGACGTCCCACGCGTTGACCTCGGTGAAGGGCGAGATGCCGCTGTCCGCGACGAGATACGCCCAGACGATTCCGAGAACGAGTCCGACAATGGCCATGACTCCTCCGGCCGCCCTGCTCTTGCCGGTACCGAAGTACGCAGAGAAGAGGCCGGCGACAAGCATGACCAGGGCAAATGCGAAGACCACGAGGGTCAGAAAGTCCATTGCCGCGAATTCCATGTTATGCCTCCGATTCTATGTGACCGCTAAGGTCGACTTGGATACCCGACAGTATCATCAATATTTAACGTAAACTGGCATCGACCGCCATTCGCCGTGCTGGACAGGGGGCCCGAACAGGCGTCAAAGCTCCTTCAAAAGCATCAAATTGTCGTGATCAAACGGCTCCTACATCCATCCGTCCACACTCATTCCGCAACGCTTTTTACGATGATTCCGCGGATTTCACGTCAAACTATAATAATAATACCCATAATATGAAATACTGGTTTTGATTATACCGTGTTAACTCGCTCTTGACGATCCTGCAGGTTGATGAGACATGATGGCCCTTGGAGTGGTAGAGGAGATCACCAGCGACGGCAGATACATTGTACGCTGCGATGACCTCCCTGATATCGGCGACCAGGTTTTCGCCGACAACGCGCTTCTAGGCAGAGTCGGGCGGATCTTCGGTCCCGTCGACAGCCCCTATGCATCCATCACACCTGCCCCCGGAGGATCGGCGAGAAAGGGTTGCATGACGTTCTTCAAGGGGAGAAAACGCGATGCCAAAGACAAGAGAAGGAACAGAAGAAATCGAGGTCTGCCCCGAGTGCGGCAGCCACCACCTCGTCCGCGACTACGAGCGCGGAGAACTCCTCTGTGAGGACTGCGGTCTGGTCCTCGACGATCAATTCATAGATCAGGGTCCGGAATGGAGAGCCTTCGACGTCGAACAGGGCGAGAAACGCGCGCGCACCGGCGCACCCATGACCTTCACGATACACGACAAGGGTCTGTCCACGGAGATCTCCTGGAAGAACAAGGACAGCTACGGCAAGAGCATCCCCACCAGGAACAGGGCCCAGCTGTACAGGCTCAGGAAGTGGCAGAGAAGGATCCGTGTATCCAACGCCACCGAGAGGAACCTCGCCTTCGCGCTCTCGGAGCTCGACAGGATGGCTTCCGCCATGGGACTCCCCAGGAACGTGAGGGAGACCGCGGCCATGATCTACAGGAAGGCCGTCAACAAGAATCTCATAAGGGGAAGGTCCATCGAAGGCGTCGTGGCCGCATCCCTCTATGCCGCCTGCAGGCAGTGCGGCGTCCCCAGGACGCTGAACGAAGTCGCCGATTCCAGCCGCGTCGGAAGGAAGGAGATCGGAAGGACCTACAGATTCATGACCCGTGAGCTGAAGCTGAAGCTCATGCCCACCAAGCCCCAGGACTACGTCCAGAGGTTCTGCTCCGAGCTGAAGCTGAGCGGAGAGGTCCAGGTCAAGGCGGCCGAGATCCTCAAGGACGCGTCCGAGAAGGAGCTCACGTCCGGAAGAGGCCCCACCGGAGTCGCCGCCGCGGCCATCTACATATCCTCCATCCTGTGCAACGAGCGCAGGACCCAGAGAGAGGTGGCCGATGTGGCGGGAGTGACCGAGGTCACGATCAGGAACCGCTACAAGGAGCTCACCGAGCGCCTCGGCATCGAGATACAGCTCTGAACGGAGCTCCGCCCCGTCGCGCCTTTCCCTTCTTCTTAGGCGTCGACGGGGTACCGGGCTTCACGTTGCCCGGCCTTATCCAGTCGAACCGGAGATAGTCGACGCCTTTCTTGGAAGGGATTCCGAAGAGGATCTCCTTCTTCACCCCCACCGACAGACGGACCGTCCTGGACACATCGGACCAAGCGCGCATGCCGTCCAGCTGGATCGCATGGACGAGATAACGGGCGTGGGCATCGTCCAAGGACGCCTCGTAGGCCCTGAAATGCGCCCCGAACTTGAATCCGGTCTTGACCACCAGGCCTCTGGAGCGGAGGTCCGAGTAGACGAGGAACCTCGTGCGGAACTCCTTCTCCATGGAACCGCCCAGATCCATCAGATCGTCGAAATCCAGAAGGGAATCGTCGGGACCGATGACATCGAGACGCCCCTTGCCGGAGAGATGGACTGCCTCGAGAAGGGACAGCTGCAGAGCCTCGACGGATGATGTGCCGTAGTATCCGTAGTCCCTCAGCTGATCCCATGAGGAGCGATCGAAGACGAAGACGCGGTCGCGCACGAGATATCCGGAGGGCCTGCCCTTCATAGGGACGGGGTACACCCCTCCCGATGGATCCTCCAGGGACACGGTGTAGTAGATCACGTCCCCGTCCTCATCGACCACCCCGTACATCAGGGACCTGTGCCTGTCGCCGGTGTCCTTCGCTCCGCAGAGGAAGTCGCGGAGATCGATGGGATTGCGTTCCGATACTGCACGGACCATGTACTCCGGACGGGAATTGGCCATATTGCAGCCTACTGGGAATACCGACACGTCGTAGCCGCCCGATTCGAACTTGCATAGAAGGCCGCGGGAACGGAGATCCCTGAACACGGCGTACTTGATGTCGAAACCGTCGACGACGCGCGCGGCATGACGGAACAGATCGGCGAAGGACATCTCCGACCTGTCTGCATCGAGGACAGTCAGCCTGCGGGATTCCAGCAGATAGAGAGCCTCTATGAGGTCCAGGTCCACGCCTCCGCCGCTGCGCGGATAGCCGTAGTTGCCCCGTCCGTAGAGCCTGCTCCCTTCCTTCTGGTCCTCGACCGCCACATAGTCGTCCTTCAGTATTCCCGGCATCGGGGTTCCGATTTGATGAGGATATAAATACCAAACCTATGGGACGGCAGGGAGGCTCCCCCCAACGCCCCTCTGCCCGTGCCGAGCGAGCTGCGTAGTTAGTACACTGCTGAATATATTTATATAGAAGTTCAAGCATACTATTGAGTAGTCAACTGGAGGTTGACAACCAAGGGATACGAATGGACGACCTCGATGTGCTCCTCACTCTAGTGGAGAACCCCACCCGCAGGCAGATCCTCCAAAGGATCGCCGAAGAGCCGAGCTATCCGCTTCAGCTTTCGAAGGAGCTCAGGATCAGCACCCAGGCGGTGCTGAAGAACCTGGCTCTGATGGAGCGCTACGGCATCGTCCAGAGAACGGATGTCAAGAGCGACATGGGCCCCAGCAGGGCCGTGTATCGCCCCAGCACCGAGTTCACCTTGGTCGTCGACATGAGAACCCGCATGTTCTCGGCCAGGATCGTCAGGTCGGAAGACCCGGGAGAGATTCCGGACGGGAATATGAAGCAGAGAATAACGGAGATCGAAGAAAGGATAAGAGAGCTGGACAGGGAGAGATCCCGCCTCATATCGATGCGCAACAGCATGCTGCAGGCATCGAAGGGCGAAGACGGCCTGATCCAGACGGATAAGACAGAGGTGTCTTGATATGGTTGCCGACAGAGCCATCAAAGTGACCGAGCTCAAATCCACCGAGACGGGAAGAGGCATAGTAAGGCTGGACCCCGCCCTGATGGACGTGCTGGGAATCAAAGTAGGGGATATAGTCCAGATAGACGGAAACAAGAAGACCGTCGCCAAGGTGCTCAGAGGAGCGCCCGAGGATGCGAACCTCGGGATCGTGAGGATGGACGGTTCCACCAGGCGCAACGCCGGAGTGTCCCTCGACGAACGCGTTGGAGTGAAGAAGGTGGTCGCGAAGAACGCGGAGAGGATAACCTTCGCGCCCACGGAGCAGCTGAGGCTTCAGGGCGGAGAGGAGTACCTCAAGCAGGTCCTCGACGGACGCGCGATCGCCAAAGGAGACACCATAACCCTCAACGTGATGGGCAACAAGATCGACCTCGTGGTCACGTCCTTCTCGCCCGGAGGAGACGCCGCGATGATCTGCGGCACCACGGAGGTCAAGATCTCCGACAAGCCCGCCGCCAACAAGGGCGATGTGCCCAAGGTGTCCTACGACGACATCGGAGGACTCGGCGACGCCGTCAAGAAGATACGTGAGATGGTCGAGCTTCCGCTCAGGCATCCCGAGCTCTTCAAGAGGCTGGGAGTCGAAGCTCCGAAAGGAGTGCTGCTCCATGGACCTCCAGGAACCGGAAAGACCATGCTCGCGAAAGCGGTCGCCGGAGAGACTAGCAGCAACTTCGTCTCGATCGGCGGGCCGGAGATCGTCAGCAAGTTCTACGGGGAGTCCGAGGGCAAGCTGAGGGAGATCTTCAAGGAGGCCGAGGAGAACGCACCGAGCATCATCTTCATCGACGAGATAGACTCCATAGCGCCGAAGCGCGAGGAGGCCACCGGAGAAGAGGAGCGCAGGATCGTCGCCCAGCTGCTGTCCCTGATGGACGGGCTGAACTCGAGAGGCAAGGTCGTCGTCATAGGCGCCACCAACAGACCCAACTCGATCGACGAGGCTCTCAGAAGACCCGGAAGGTTCGACAGGGAGATCGAGATCGGGGTGCCGGACAGGAACGGAAGGCATGAGATCCTGGTCATCCACACCCGCGGAATGCCTCTGGCCGACGATGTCGACCTGGACTGGCTGGCGGACAAGACCCACGGGTACACCGGGGCCGATCTGTCCGCTCTGACCAAGGAGGCCGCCATGGCCGCCCTGAGGAGGGTGCTGCCCGACGTGGACCTGGAGGCCGAGGAGATCCCCAGAGAGGTGCTGAACAGCATCTCCGTGACGAAAGGAGACTTCGAAGCCGCTCTGCGCGGAATGCAGCCCTCGACCATGCGCGAGGTGCTGATCGAGAAGCCCAACGTCCACTGGGACGACATCGGAGCCCTGGAGAGCGCGAAGCAGGAACTGAAGGAGGCTGTCGAATGGCCGCTGAAGTACGGCAAGGTGTTCGAGCACATGAACGCCAGGCCCCCCAAGGGGATACTGCTGTACGGTCCTCCCGGAACGGGAAAGACCATGCTCGCGAAAGCGGTCGCCACCGAATCCGAGGCGAACTTCATCTCCGTCAAGGGGCCGGAGTTCCTCAACAAGTGGGTGGGCGAATCGGAGAAGGCCGTCAGAGAGACGTTCAGGAAGGCCAGGCAGGCTGCGCCCTGCGTGATCTTCATGGACGAGATCGACTCCATCGCTCCCGAGAGAGGGAAGAGCGGATCGGACGACGGCGTGACCGAGAGGGTGATCTCCCAGATGCTGACCGAGATGGACGGACTGGAGGCGCTGAACAACGTCGTCGTCATCGCGGCGACCAACAGGCCGGACATAATGGATCCCGCCCTGCTGAGACCGGGCAGATTCGACAAGTCGATCCTGATCGGACCTCCAGACCAGGCGTCCAGAGAGGCCATCTTCGGCATCCATACGAAGAACAAGCCTCTCGGCGAAGGCGTGGACCTCAAGGTCCTGGCCGAGAAGACCGAAGGCTGCACTGGTGCGGATATCTCCGCCATATGCAACGAGGCGGTCATGAACGCCGTCAGACGCCTGATCGCCACCGAGAAGAACCCCACCGACGAGCAGATCGCCGCCTGCAAGGTGGAGAACGAGGACTTCGACGAAGCCCTCGGCAAGTTCGGACCGAAGGCCAGAGAGGATCTGGCGGAATACGGAGCCGAGGCCTGATCCCCGGGCGAACCCGTCGCCCCTCCCTCGAGGAGGGGCGTCATCATCCAAGAGAAAACGAGGTGCTGGATATGAGTGCAGACGACATATGGAACGACCTCTTCGGAGGATTCGACAGGTTCAACAGGCAGATCGAGGACATGTTCAACAGGATGGACATGACCGGACCGGACGTGAGGACGTACGGATACACCATGTGGCAGGGCCCCGACGGGGTCAAGCACGTGAAAGAGTTCGGCAACAGCGGCGACAGGATCGGCATGATCCCGTCGTCGGGAACCAAGGACTCCTTCGTGGACGTGTCCGAGGAGCCCGAACTGGTGAGAGCCGTGGCCGAGCTTCCCGGAGCCGAGAAGCAGGACATCTCCCTCACATGCACCGACAAGGTGCTCAGCGTGAAGGTCACGACTCCCGGCAGAGAGCTCGAGAAGGACATCGCGCTTCCGTGCGACGTCGATCCCGAAACCGCCAAGGCCTCCTACAACAACGGCCTCCTGGAGGTCACCCTCAAGAAGGTGTCTCCCTCGACCGGCGGCAGGAAGATCTCCATCGAATGAGGTCTCCGGCCTCCTCCCCATCCTCCGAGCGGGAGGGGGCGACCGGGCCCTGTTTTTTATACAGGGCCTGTTTCTTATAAATAGAAGTTCTGATACTATCAAAACCATGGGCAGGAACGAGCTCATCAACACCACGCGCGCGATACTCGCGAAGGCTGGGTTCGACGTCTCCTCCGCGCTCTCCATCCGCGGGATCAGCTTCGACGTCGTCGCCAGGCTGGACGACCGCGTACTTATCGTCAAGATCCTGAGCAACGTCGATGCGTTCTCGAAGGAGAACGCAGGCGACATGAAGACGCTGGCCGACGCGCTCGGCGCCACGCCGCTGGTCGTGGGCGAGAGGTCCTCCTCCGGAGAGCTGGAGGCGGGCATCGTCTATTCCAGATTCAACATATCCATAGTGTCCAACGAGACGCTGGCGGACCTCCTCCTGGAGGACTCGCCTCCCTTCATATTCGCCGCCCCGGGAGGCCTCTACGTCCGCCTGGACAGCGACCTTCTCAAGAGGACACGCGAGGGCATGGGCATGAGCCTCGGCGCATTGGCCGAGATCGCTGGCGTCTCCAGACGCACCATACAGATGTACGAGGCCGGCATGGGCGCCATGATCGACGCCGCGCTCCGCATAGAGGAGAGCCTGGGCCTCCCGATCATCGAGCCCATCGACCCGTTCGAGTTCAAGCACGAGGACAGGAACAGGGAGAAGAGGGACGAACACGCCCCCGTGGACGTCTTCGCCATCAACCAGCTCTGCAATCTGGGATTCTCCGTGCGTCCCGTCGTCAGAAGCCCCTTCGAGGCGGTGTCGTCGAACAGCAACTCGCTGATGCTGACCAGCTACGGGGCAGACGACGAGCACCTGGCCCAGAGGGCCCTCGTCGCATCGAACATAGCCAGGATACTCGACAACTTCTCGGTCCTCATCGTCGAGAAGAAGCACGAGAGGGACAGCATCGATTCGACCGCCGTCGTATCCAACGAGGAGCTCAAGAAGATCGACGCGCCCGAGGACCTCACAGACCTCGTGGCATCCAGGAGGTCCGGCAGATGATCTCCGTCCGTGTAGGAGTGTGCGACGTGGACATCCTCCCCGTCGTGAACGGACCGGAATCCGAAGCGGACAGAGTGCGCGAGGCGTTCGGACGCTACGAGGCATACGGCGTCTCCCTGGGGATAGAAGGGGTGCAGGCGCTCGCGAACAGAGGATCCATGGAGGAGGGCTTCGAAGTCAGCGAGCTGGACCTCGTGTACGCCGAGCTGATGTCCCGTCTGACCAGGACAGATGCCGTGTTCCCTTCGCCCGCCATGTGCGAGATCATCGACCTCACCGGGGGGAGGCTGGTCGCGCTGGACATGAACGAGGAGGAGTTCACCGAGATGTACTGCGACACGGTCTCCGCCTGGGACTTCACCCGGGAGCACCGCCTGGCCAAGAAGGGCCTCAAGAAGGGATTCGTCTCCGACACCCCGGAGGCGTTCGCGAAGGAATGGGACACCTATGTCTGCTCCGTCAAAGGCTACAGGAAGGTGTCGGAGGCCAGGGAGAGGCATATCGCGGCCCAGATCCGCGACACAGCCCTCTACAGGAAGAGCCTGCTCGCGGTCATCGAGACGGAACGGGCGGACGGCGTCGCCGCGCTCCTTCGCTCCGCCCGATGCTTCCTCGGAAGCAGTTTTATAATCGTAGATCCGAACGGAACCCCATATGGCCCGCGAAGGAGACGGAATGCAGCAAGATACGACATGTCCCGATTGCGCCGCATACCGTGCGGAAGGAGCCCGCTTCTGCGGAACCTGCGGCAGACCGCTCGGACCGGGGTGCGATTCCGTCCAGCGCGCACCGGCATCCGTCGCCTCGAAGATCAAGGTCGCGACCGCGCTGCTCGCCGGAATCGTCCTCGCCATGGAGGCGGGATTCCTGATCGCAGGCTTCGGATCCGTTTGGAACTGGTGCGACGGCCATTCGATGAAGGTCCTGGGACTCGTTCCGCATCTCGTCGTACTCACGACGATAGACGGCACTGCGTTGAAGATCGCGTGGCTGCTCATCGCGGCAGCCGTGCTCGGATCGCTCGCAGTTGTCGCATGGCGCACGTGGAGATCCGTCCGCTCGGATTCCGAACATGCATCGGATGCCGTCGCCCGCTCCGACCTGTACGCCGTAGGCGCCGTCTTCGGTGCGACGCTGGTGATAGACATCGCCCTGTCCCTGATCATGGCCGCCTTCGGAGAATCGATAACCGTCCCAGACGGCATGGCCACCGGCACCGACCCGGAGGCTCTGCTGGACTTCGCCGATGCGGCTGTCTGGGAGGAGGTCATCTCCCGTCTCGTTCCGATGGGGATACCCATGGCTGTCATCGCGTTCGCATCCCGTCGCGACAGGCCGTGGAGGATGCTTCTGGGAGGATTCGGGATCAGCAGATCCGTCCTGGTCCTGATCGCGATATCCGCACTGATGTTCGGATTCGCCCACTCCAGCGGGTGGGGGCTGACCAAGGTCGCGCCCACGTTCGCATCGGGCCTCCTGTTCGGATACCTCTACGCCAAGGTGGGGATACATGCATCCATAGCGGTCCACTTCCTCACCGATTACATGGCGGTGGTCGCGTACTCCGAGATCATGCCCGCGATGCTGCTCATGTCGCTGGCGCTTCTGGCCTTCATAGTGCTCGGTGCCGTATGCATGGCCCTGCACCTCATCTCCGCGAAAGGAGAGCTCGGACGGCTTCGGACGCTTCCGACGTGGATGCCCGACGAGGACAACAACCCCTCCAGCCGCGGAAGGGAGCGAAGAGCCGAGTCCAAAGACTTCGACTCGATTATCCAGTTTCCGCGATATCCGGATAGCCTGCGGATCGTGTGACCGAAATCTATCGTCCCTTCGCCTATCGCCAGATGCGAATCGCGGGTCCCGTCGTTGTCGTGGATGTGGATATTTACGAACCTGTCGCCCAACAGATCGATGACTGCATCTATCTGCCCCGTGGTGTTGGCATGGCCTATGTCGAAGGTCACGCCGAGATCCGTGCCTTCCACGATCTCCGCCAACTGCGATGCGGTCCGACCCAGGAAGAACGGAGGAGATGGCATGTTCTCGATCCCCACGATGACGCCCGCATCATCCGCATGCTTCGATATCCTCCGGACCGCATCCTTCGCTCTTGCGACGGCGCGTCCCTCCAATCCCGGAACCGCCATCGACGACAAGCCCGGATGGACCGTCACGACCCTCGCCCCGAGCTCCGCGGCCGCATCCAGAACGTCGAACGTCTCCTGCAGGGACGCCTCCCTCAGCCTGTCGCTCATAGCAGCGATGTTCCAATCGCAGATCGGAGCATGGACCTGGCATTCGAGGCCGCACCTGGAGAGGGCGTCCGAGATCTCCCCGATATGGTGCGGCACCGACTGATCCGCCTCCGAGAAGATCTCCCAGAGCCCGAAATGCTCCGACACGGGACCGGCCCAGCGTTCCGCCGGAAGGCTGCTGAACCCCGTGCAGGAGACCCCTATCATCAGAGCCTTACCTCCTCTCCGTCGACGGTCTCGGGAGCCACGCGGTCTATGAGGGACTGGAGATCGTCGTCCACGATGGAGACCTCTATGCCTCCCAGGACAGGATTCCTGTCGGCGAAGGAGATCTTGCCGACGGTGGCCACCTGCTTGTTCAGGAGGAGCCTGGTACGGTTGTCGCGCATCCCCTTTATCATCACGGCGCGTGTCGCATCCAGGATCCTCTGCCTCCTGATCTGGGCCGAGAAACGGTCCAGACCGGGCGCGGTCCCTACGAGCCCCTTCTCTCCGAGCTCCAGCTCGGCATCGGGGAACAGGGAGAGAACGGCCTCACGGACCTTGTCCGGATCCTCGCTCGGATTGACCGGACAGAACAGGGAAATGGATGTCATGATGCGGGGACCGCTCGACGCGTATATAAACAGGAACGAAAGGACGCAAGTGATAAACCGACGACCGCCATAGGGTCGCGCATGAAGGAGGAGATATTGTCGGCCGCCACGGCGAAGAAGCTGTTCTTCACACCGGAGGCCCTCGAGATGGTCATGTCCAACGATCATCCGTTCGAGTTCGCCAACACGGTCTTCTCCCATCTCGCAGCCAACACGATGTTCATCAGCAAGGAGGATGTGATGTCGTGCATCGCCGGAGACAAGGTGCTTTTCCAATCCAAGCCAGAGGACACGGTGAAGCACAACAGATTCACCCCCGACATCCATATCGTGAAGGGCACCGACATCACAGGGGAATCCACCAGCGAAGGTAAGATCAACGATTTCGCCAACTACTTCCGCTCCCGCTTCTTCACCCTGAAGAGGCTCATCGAGAAGCGCCCGGACTTCGGGAAGGGAATGGACATAGCGCATGCCAAGACCGTGGACAGAGAGGTCAAGCTCGTAGGCATCGTCTACGACAGGGCCACCACCAAGAACGGGCATACCATGCTCACCCTGGAGGATGAGACGGACACCGTGAAGGTGTTCATCAGCAAGGACTCTCCCCTGATATCGCAGTCCTTCGTCAACGACGAGGTCATAGGGATCAAAGGGACTCCGAACAGGGAGCGGACGATGATCATGCCTGACAAGATCTTCCGCCCCGACATCCCCAAGAGCCATGAGTGGGTGCCTTCGGACACGCCGTCCAAGATCGCATTCCTCTCCGACGTCCATGTCGGGAGCTGCACCTTCCTGGAGAACGACTGGCACAAGATGACGTCCTGGCTTAAGGAGCATTCGGTGAAGGACGACATCAACTACGTCGTCTTCCCGGGGGATGTCGTCGACGGGATAGGCGTGTTCCCTGATCAGGACAAGGAGCTCGACATAAAGGACATCGACGAGCAGTACAAGGCTTTGTCCGAATATCTCAAGGACATCCCGGACCACATAAAGATGGTAGTCCATCCCGGGAACCACGACGCGTGCCGCCTCGCGGAGCCGCAACCCGCACTGGATAAGAGATTCACCCGCGACTTCGATTCCAATATCCTCATGGTCGGCAATCCCGTATACCTCGACGTGGAAGGAAGGACCGTCCTGACGTACCACGGCAAGAGTATGGACGATTGGATCGCGGCCGTCCAGGATCTGACGTACGACCATCCGCTCAGAGTGATGAAGCAGATGTGCGTGAGAAGGCATCTTGCGCCGATATACGGCCAGCGCAACGCCCTGGCTCCCGAGAAGAAGGACTACCTCGTCATGGAGCAGGTGCCCGACATATTCGTGTCCGGCCATGTCCATGGGGCGGGACAGGACATCTACAACGGGGTGCGGATGATCAACGCCTCCACGTGGCAGTCCCAGACGGAGTACCAGAGGCAGCACAACTTCAATCCGGATCCGGGCATAATGCCCGTGGTATCGCTGTCCGACGGCACCATCACCATGCACAACTTCCACGAGGCCCGACGATGAGATACATTCCGCGCGAGGAGAACGAGGTCCATTGCCCGTTGGAGTACGGGATGAAAATATTCGGCGGCAAATGGAAGCCGCGCATCATCTGCATCCTCTCCACACGCGACATCATGCGCTACACGGAGATCAAGAAGGAGCTCTCCAATCTCACCGACACCGCGCTGTCCGCTTCGTTGAAGGAGCTGGTGACGGACGGGATAGTGGAGAAGAAGGTGTTCGGCTCCCCTCAGAGGATAGGATACTGCCTCACTCCGAAAGGAAAGGAGGTCATCCCGATCCTCCAGGATATATGCGAATGGTCCGGTCGCCACACATCCCTGGACGATGTGAACACCCTTCCACAATGCCGCAGATGCGATTACATCATGTCCCGCAGATGATGTCCTAAATCAGACTCTTTAAGTTCGTTTTTATGCACTAATCCGTCGGGTGAGTCTTAACTATACATCTGCATTGCCACGCTTTCATGGACAATTCCCAAAGGAAGCCCTTCGAACCCAATGCGATCAGCCTGTTGGCGATCCTCATGGCGTCCATGGTCATCATCATGGGAGCCGCCGCAGTCGCCCCGGCGCTCAAACCGATCGCGGAGCATTTCGGCATCGAAGGCGGATTCACCATCGCACTGGTGGTGAGCCTTCCGTCGCTGTCGGTAGCCATCACAGGATTCGGGGTCGGATACCTGGCCGACCGCATAGGAAAGGCCAAGGTCTTCATTCTCGCGCTTGCGATATTCACCATAGCCGGAACGGGAGCGTTCCTGCTCGATGACTTCACTCTGATACTCATCACCCGTTTCATCCTCGGAATAGGCATCTCCGGGATTTCCCTCACAACGACGGCACTCATCAGCGAATACTATACCGGCATGCAGAGAGGCAAGGTCATAGGATACCAGGCGGCCGCCATAGGGATCGGCGCACTGGTCCTGGAGAGCGCCGGCGGAAGCCTTGCCGACATCGGGTGGAACTATCCATTCCTCATCTACCTCATCGGACTGCCTATAATCGTCCTGGGTCTCCTCTCTGTCCGCGAACCTTCCAAACAGCCCGCGTGCTGCGATGCTTCTAAACCCGCAGAGGCCGATGATGCGCCGAACGGAAGAATGATCGGATTCTGCTACGCCATGATATTCATGGCCATGCTCCTGATGTTCACGCTTCCGATGAACTTCTCCTACTACATCAGCGAGATGGGAGCGAGCTACGCCATGGTGGGGATCCTCCTCGGAGTCCTGGGAGCATCCCAAGGAGTGTTCAGCATCCTATACTCTCGCAGAGCGGTGAAGCCCGCCGATGGCGATGCATACATGATATCGTTCGTGATGATAGGGCTCGGACTGTGCCTTCTCTTCTTCGGCAGCATCGCCCTGGCGACTGTCAGCATGATCCTCATAGGAAGCGCACTCGGTCTGCTGACGCCCACGGTCATATCGCGCCTGTCCATGATGTCCACAGCGAAGACGTCAGGGAAGATCATGGGAGGATACTCCGTGTTCATGAATCTCGCCTCCTTCGTCTCGACGCTGATATTCGCACCTGTCCTGGCCATAGCCGGAGGATACTGCGAGACCTATCTCATCATGGGGATCGTCGGATTCCTCACTGCCGCGATCGCCTTCGCTGTCGGAAGGAGGGAGAAGCATGGTGTCGAACCCATCCCGCAGACGACCGCGACCGTGCATGAGATCGTCGATGGATCGCCCTCCATGTACCGCAGGATCCTCGTGGCCACCGACAGCAGCAGGTCCAGCGACTTCGCGGTTAACGCGGCAGTCAACATCGCGAAGAAGAACGATGCGGAGCTGACCGTCCTCTTCGTCATGGATCCGGACTCCGTATCATCTATAGCAGGACCCTCCGGAACGACCGACGACCTGAAGACCATGGCCGTGAAGGCGTCCGAGGAATCGTTCGCATCCGCGAGGAGGCAATGCGAGGAGGCAGGCGTCCATGCGGAGACCGTCATACTGAACGGCCATCCCGCGGAGGTCATCGCCAGGGAATCATCGGACTACGATCTCTGCATATGCGGATCCCTCGGCAAGACGGAGGCCGAGAGGATGATGCTCGGATCCGTGGCGGAGAAGGTGGTCCGCACCGCCGCGTGCCCGGTGCTGGTCTGCAGAAGCAGGAGACGATGGCATCGCCCCTCCGTCCGATCAGACGGATAAACCTCTTCCCCTCCGACGCATGCGACGAGACATGACGATACGGAGGGTTCCGTTCTGATAGATCGACCTCGGAATGCGGGCCCCGACGATGGCGGAGATCCCGTGCGGAATGACCAATAGAGAAGCCCCGTCGCAAGGACGGGGGTAAAAGGTTTCAGAGATAGCTGTAGATGAGCACGGCGACGATGATGAACGCGCCCAGGACGAGCATGGAGTAGGACGCCACCCATATGGCGGTGAACGCCCTCTTCAGCTTGACCGGATCCTCGCGGATCTCCCGGATACGCTCCTCCATCGATTTCATCGTGCTCCCTCGACATCAGTCCTTCTTCAGGTGCTTGAGCCTCGTGGTGTTCTCACGGTCCATCTCTTCGAGACTGAACTTGACGAACCTGGTGGACTCCTGCAGCTCGGGAATGACCTTGTACTCGAGAGCGTTGACACGCCTCTTGGTCTTCTCGATCTCATCGAGCAGCTTCTTCATGGTCGTCTCGACCTCGGCTGCGCGGACGAGCGTGTCGAGAAGCTTCTCGAACGCGACCGCGGCATCCTCGATGTAGGCGGAGGTGGAGATCACACCGTATCCCTTGTCGGTCATACGGGTATGGATCTGCTGCGCCTCCACCTTGGGAACGACCATTCCCATGATGCTCTTGCTGCCTAGCTTCACCTGCGGGTCTGCCTTCAGGGCGTACGCCGCGCTCTTCACGGCGATCTCTCCCTCGACCGCTCTGGCGATGGTGATCTTCTCCATGGCCGACTGATAGTCGGAGGAGACGCCCTCACGCATCTTCCTTGCCTTCTCGAGGACCTCGAAGAACTCGATGATGAGGCCGTCCCTCTTCATCTTGAGGATCTTGTACCCTCCCTGGGAGAGCTTGATCCTCTTCTTCAGGTCCAAAAGGACGGAGCGGTTGGGAGTGACATCGTGAGCTGCCATGAGATCACTTCTTGGGCAGGTACTTCTCGATGTACTCGCTCTTGATCCTGGTCAGCTGGTCGAGGTCGAGCTCGGTGAAGATCTCCCATCCGATGTCGAGGGTCTCCTCGATCGAACGGTCCTCATCGATTCCCTGGCGGACGATGCGGTCCTCGAACAGGTCGGCGAAGTCCAGGAGCTTCCTGTCCTTGGCGGACAGCGAGTCCTTTCCGACGATGGCCACGAGACCGCGGAGATCCTTACCCTCGGCGTAGGACGCGTAGAGCTGATCGGACACGTTCTTGTGGTCCTCACGGGTCTTGCCCTTACCGGTTCCGCCTCCCATCAGCCTGGACAGGGATGAGGAGACGTTGACAGGGGGATAGATTCCGTTCCTGTGGAGCTCCATCGACAGAACGATCTGTCCCTCGGTGATGTATCCGGACAGGTCGGGGATCGGGTGGGTGATATCTCCGCCGGGCATGGTCAGGATGGGAATCTGGGTGATGGAACCCTTCTTGCCCTTGATCCTTCCGGCACGCTCGTAGAGCTGAGCGAGATCGGTGTACATGTATCCGGGGTATCCGCGCCTTCCGGGCACCTCCTCACGGGCCGCTCCGATCTGACGGAGCGCCTCGCAGTAGTTGGTGACATCGGTCATGATGACCAGCACCTGCATGCCCAGGTCGAACGCCATGTACTCCGCGGTCGTGAGACCGAGACGGGGGGTCAGGGTACGCTCGACAGCGGGATCGTCGGCGAGGTTCAGGAAGACCACGGCGTTCTTCAGAGCGCCGGTCCTCTCGAACTCCTTCATGAACATCTGCTTCTCTTCGTTGGTGATACCCATGGCGATGAACACGACGGCGAACTCCTCGTTCTCTCCGCGGACCTTGGCCTGCCTGGCGATCTGAAGAGCCATCTCGTTGTGGGGAAGACCCGACTGCGAGAAGATAGGCAGCTTCTGACCCCTGACCAGGGTGTTCATTCCATCGATGGTGGAGATACCGGTCTGGATGAAATCGGACGGAGAGTCTCTGGCCCAAGGGTTGATGGCCGCTCCTCCGATGTCGAGCTCCTTCTCGGGCACGATCCTCGCACCGCCGTCCAGAGGCTCTCCGGATCCGGAAAGGACCCTTCCGAGCATATCCCTGGAAACGGGCATCTTCATGGTCTCGCCGAGGAAGCGCACGGACGCGTCCCTGTCGATACCGGTGGTTCCCTCGAAGACCTGGACGACGACGATGTCGTTGGACGAGTCGAGGACCTGTCCCCTCCTCATCGTTCCGTCCGAGAGCCTGATGTTGACCATCTCCTTGTATCCGACGGGCTCGGTGTTCTTGACGTACACCAGAGGTCCGGCGATCTGGGAGATCGTCTTGTACTCTTTGGAAATCTCTGCCATTGAATCACGCTCCCAGTTCCGCGAACTGCTTCTCCATGTCCTCTCCGACCTGCTTCAGCAGGGCGTCGATGTCCTGCTCGTACTTGGCCTGGTTGAACTTGGACCTCACAGGGAGGTACGCGATCTTGTCGACCTGCACTCCGGCAGCGAGGGCCTTGTCGGCCAGGTCGGAGTACTTCTTGATGAGGGACAGCATGACGTGCTGCCTCTCCAGCGGGCTGTAGCAGTCCACCGGGTCGTACGCGTTCTGCTGGAGGAAGATCTCACGGATCATCTTGGCGACCTCGAGAGTGATCTTCTGCTCGTCGGGCAGGGAGTCGGAACCGACCATCTGCACGACCTCCTGCAGCTCGGCCTCCTTCTGGAGGGTCTTCATGGCCCATTTCCTGAGCTCGGGGAAGTCCTCTCCGACGTTGGCCTTGTACCAGTCGAGGAGCTGCCTGTCGTACATGGTGTACGATGTCAGCCAGTTGATGGTGGGGAAGTGCCTCCTCTCCCTCAGCTTGGTGTCCAGCGCCCAGAAGACACGGACGATACGGAGGGTGTTCTGGGTGACGGGCTCGGACAGGTCTCCTCCGGGAGGAGAGACGGCTCCGATGACGGAGACGGATCCGTCCTCGCCGCAGAGGACCTTGGCGCGGGCGGCACGCTCGTAGAACTCGGAGAGACGTCCGGCCAGGTAGGCGGGGTATCCCTCTTCTCCGGGCATCTCTTCGAGCCTGGAGGAGATCTCACGCATAGCCTCGGCCCACCTGGAGGTGGAGTCGGCCATGAGAGCGACGTTGTATCCCATGTCGCGGAAGTACTCGGCGATGGTCATCCCGGTGTAGACGGATGCCTCACGAGCGGCGACGGGCATGTTGGACGTGTTGGCGATCAGAACGGTCCTCTTCATCAGGGACTCTCCGGTCGTCGGGTCCTTCAGCTCGGGGAACTCGGTCAGAACCTCGGTCATCTCGTTCCCGCGCTCTCCGCATCCGATGTAGACGACGATCTGGGCATCGGAGTACTTGGCGAGGGACTGCTGGGTGACGGTCTTTCCGGTACCGAAGGCTCCGGGGATGGCGGCTGCTCCTCCCTTGGCGAGAGGGAACATCGTGTCCAGGACGCGGAGTCCGGTGATCAGGGGCACGTCGGGCTGATACTTCTCAGCGACGGGCCTGGGGTTACGGACGGGCCAGTACTGGACCATGCAGACGTCCTTTCCGTCGATGACGGCGACGGTCTCGTCGATGGTGTAGCTGCCTGCCTTGATGGAGTCGATCTTCCCCTTCTTGATGTCGAGAGGGACCATGATCTTGTGGACTATGGGGCCCTCCTGAACGGTTCCGATGACCTGTCCGGCGGAGACCTCGGCGCCGACCTGAGCGACGGGGACGAAGTCCCATTTCTTCTCGTGATCCAATCCGGGCGCGGAGACTCCGCGGTAGATGAAGTCCCCCATCCTCTCCCTCAGAACGGGCAGAGGCCTCTGGATTCCATCGTAGACGGAGGTCAGAAGTCCGGGTCCGAGCTCGACGGACAGCGGCCTTCCGGTGTTCGTCACGGGCTCTCCGGGCTTGATACCGTCGGTATCCTCGTAGACCTGGATGATGGAGTAATCGCCGACGATTTTGATGACCTCGCCCATCAGCTGCTCTTTCCCGACGTGCACGACGTCGTACATCTTGGGAGAGATGCCGGTGGCGGTCACCACGGGTCCGGCGACCCTGTAGATTACACCTTCAGTGCTCATTTATTCATCCTCTGATTTGTATAAGTCAACACCGATCGCCCTCTTCACCTTCTCGCGGAGATCGCTCTGATCACCGCCGACAGGCACTATGACGGGCTGGATCGAATCCATGACCCTGTGCCTGACCTGAGGCGAGAGGTTGTCCAGATCCTTCGCGTCCACCGCGAGGATGCCGATGTTGGGCTGGGACAACGCCTCCAGCATTTTGTCCTGGTAGTTGTCTTTGTTGGCGACGAAGACGCGCCTGAGTCCGGCGAGTCTGAAGCCGAGCGTGAATTCGTCGCTGCCGATCACTGCTATTTCCATCAGATCACCAGAAGACCCTTGATAGTCTCGGTATCGAGACCGCTCTCCACGCCTCTGGCCACGGTCCTGATGTTGCCGACCTCCAGCTCCTTGTGGATCATGAAGTCGAGCACGGGGACGACGGACAGGGGATAGAGATGGGCGAACTTCTTCGCCGACTCGATCTCGTACTTCCTCATCTGCAGGCATACGTCCTTGACGCTGGGGTCCGGGACCTCCATGAGCTCCTTGATGGACTCGTAGATCTTCAGGGAGGAGATGTCGTTGGCGATGCCTCCGATGGTCTCCTCGTTGGCGAGCTGGAGAGCGAGCTTCTCGTCGATCTCCTTTCCTCCGTCGATGAAGTACTTCATCACGACCTCTCCGTGGATGCCCTCCACGTTGAGCTTGAGGATGGTCTCGATGTTCCTGATGTCGATCTCGGACCTCACGTACTCCTGGAACATCCTGGTGGGTCTGGACGTCGGCATTATGCTCCTGAGGAGCCTCGCGTAGTGGACCTTGTCGAGGTAGTCCTCGACGACTCCCAGATTGCCCGTCTCGGCGAACTCCGAAACGACCTCTGCAGGTATCGCGGAGATGTGGACGGCCTTGGAGTAGGCTGCGAATATGTCCTCGGAGCTCTCGATGGCTATGAGCCTGTCGAGGTCCTCGGATGAGAGGGTTCCGGCAGGGACCAGATCCTCTCTGATCTCGTCGGCTCCCAGGCCGAATGACTTCCCGCGGAGGATAACCTTCAGGTTCCAGATATCCCACTTCTCGAGATATGCGGAGACCATCGTGTAGAGCTCACCCTCAGAGGCCTGCAGGATGCTGCTGAACACCCTCGCCATGTTGCCGTAGGTGGCGTACTCGACGAGGTCGATCCCCTCGACCTTCCCGGCGAGGTCGGCCATCTCCTTCTGATAGCCGGCCTCGCTTATGTAGCGGGAGATCTCGGGGACGCTCATCTGCAGCATCTTGTCGTAGTCCTCTGCCTTCAGGAGAAGGGCCTTCCTGGCCTTCACCCTGGTCACGGTGTACGCGTAGTTCCCCTTTCCGCTGCGGTTGAACATTGGCTCACCCGAAAAGGATGTCTGACACTGCCTTGATCTCGCGGTCCCAGATGGAGGAGAGGATGGTGGAGTACTGCATGTCGACCTCCACGGATCCGTCCTCGGTCCTGAGGATCATTCCGGAGGAGATCCTGGCATCCTTCACGACGGAGGATACCCCGAGCTGCTCGGCGGTGAAGCCGTCCTTGTCGGACATGACCGCCACGGGATTCGCGATGATCCTCTTGGCGGCGTTCACCATGGCCTTGTACTGCTCGAGTCTGACCGCCTCGGGAGCGTTCTCCATATCGGAGAGCAGGCTCTCGAAGGTCTCGGACATTATCTCCTTCTTCTTGGCGAGCACGATCTTCTTGCTCTCGAGCTCGGCGCTGGAGAGCTCCTGGCGACCGAGAGCCTCGACTGTGTCCTTCAGCCTCTTGTCCTCTTTGTCTTTCAACTCGGCGATCTTCGCTTCCGCATCGGATGCGATCTTCGCGATCTCCGCGTCGGCCTCGGCCTTGATGGCCGCCGCCCTCGCGTTCGCATCGGCGAGGATCTCCTGAGTTACATTCGATAGTGCCATGAGGATTCCTCTTGGCGCGATCACTCGATGTAACCAGTTGCGACGAAGATTCCGAGGATAGCGATAACCAGTCCGAAGATGACGATGGTCTCAGGGAGAACCATGAAGATCATTGCCTTTCCGAAGAGAGACTGGTCCTCGGTGATAGCTCCGACGGCTGCGGCTCCGACATCCTTCTCGGCCATTCCGGCTCCGAGACCGGTGAGTCCAACAGCAAGTCCAGCTCCGATCGTGATGAGTCCAATTCCAATTCCCTCTGCCATTTTCATACCTCTTTAGTTGCTTTTTCTTTGGTTGAAACGGTTTTCTCGCGTTTGATCTTGAGAGGAGCGTACTCGATTCCGCCTCCCTCGAAGAATTTGGACATGAGTTCGACGAACTGCAGCCTCAGTCCGTGGAGACCAGCCGAAAGGATGGCGAGAGTCCAGATCATGAGGTGCATGAACGCGAAGAGCAGGAGTCCTATGATGAATCCCGCAGCTCCGCCGAGCCCGAGCCCGATCATCTCGATTGCGATGTAGTTGAATGCCAGAGCCATACCGGCCTTGGACATTCCGATCGCGGCCAAACGTGTATAGGAAAGGATGTTACCGATGATTCCGGGCAGTTCGAGAACGGCCTGGATACCCTCGTGCTTGATGTTCATTATCACTTCGATAACGATGAATACGGCACCGATCGCGAGGAACGGCAGGACATCTCCGAATGCATACTCGTCGCCGTAGATGAGAACCATGGCGAGAGCGTAGCAGACGAGAACGAGACCGAGGAATCCGAAGATCCATCCGCCCTTCTCCTTGAATCCGTACTTGAAGTCGTGCTGGATCGTCTTGTTGTACAGTGCACAGAGGTATCCAATCATGAGGTGAACGATACCGACGTACACGGACAGCTTGAGAAGGAATCCGACTTCATGGAGCTTTCCGACTCCGACATCGAAGGGCAGGAACGTGAATACAGAGGCGAGATCAACATTCTCGACTCCGAACACCTGAGTGAACAACTTCTCCCAGGTCCATTCGACATCCAGATGACCTTCTCCTACGAAGTGCATACCCAGACATTCTCCGAAGAAGAAGAATCCGAATATGAATGCCCATATGCCGCCGAAGAACAGAACGGTGGCGATGGCGCGCCAGTCCTTGTGATGCGTGACCTTGAGGCCGTACGCACCCAGGATGATGAACGGGATGGAATATCCCACATCTCCCACCATGAATCCGAAGAACAAGGGAAGGAATATGGCGATCAGGATGGAAGGGTCAATCTCCTGATAGCGAGGAACCGACACGAGTCTGGTCGGATACTCGAACTCCTTCACTATTGCCCCGTTGTTGAACTTGGTGGGCGGCGTCTTGAATCTGTCCTCTGCGCTCTCCGATTCCTCGAGCTTCCTTCCGCGGGTCTCCTCGATCTCCACATAGACGCCCTCGACCTTGGCCTCGAGCTCGCTCTTGACGACCTCGGCCTTGTTCTGGGGCACCCATGCGTCGATGACGAAGGTGTACTCGCTGTTGGCGATCCTCAGAGGGATGTCCCCCTTCTGGACCTCTATGGAAAGCTCCTCATCGGATGCCATGAGGAAATCCTTGTGTTTCTCCAGAAGAACATCGATGTCCTTCGAAACATTCTCCAGCTCGGCCTGTGCGGCCTCGATGTCGCGATCCGTCTTGGTGAGAACGGAGGCGGCGGATCCGGTCCCCTCGGGAACCTGGATCTCGGAGAAGCCGCAATCGGAGAGGGCGGACTGGACGGCGTCCTTGTCCGCCTTCTTGGCGAATACGGCGACGACGTTGCCTTCCTTCTTGTCGAAAGAGGTGAAGACCTCGCAGTCGATGCCCTTGAGAGCATCGGTGGGGTCCTCGGCAACGGTGCCGACGATCGAGAATATGCTCCGGTATCCGGAGTACAGGTCGATGTCGACAGGCAGTTTCGAAAGCAGCTCGAGATTCTTCTTCGTAGCGTTTAGTCCGGTGATTCTCTGATTGAGATCATTCCTCTTGCCGAGAGCGGCGTTTATCTCGTCCTCAGCAAGCTCGACGCTGTCAGATGATATCTGGCTCTTGATTTCGTCCTCGGAGATGGGAACGGACTTGGTGTTCTTGGCGATACCAAGCCCCTTCTCCATCGCACGCACCTTCAGCAGCCTCTCGGATGCTTTGGAGGTGTACGGGCGAGGTGCTCCGATATTGAAACCTTCATCCGCGTCGACGGTATGATCGATCAGGTGGATGGCCTTCACATCGTACATGGCCTCGATGACCTCGTCGATGTGAGTCTTGGCACCCACGATCACAATCCTACTCATCGACTCAGGAAGCGACATTTAGGGTCCTCTCGAATTGATCTTTGAGATAGTTCTTGGCTTCCTGCATCTTCGCCTCGGCGGTCCTCTCGATGCCTGCCGCCTCATCCCTGCCTTTGGCAAGGATGGTTTCGCGCTCGGCACCGAGCTTCTCCTTCTCCTTGGCGATCGCGGACTCGTAAGAGCTGCGCATCTGAGCCTCAGCGTCCTGAATCTTCTTCACAG
>ERZ808258.229-NODE-229-length-25459-cov-3.274484_pt1 | contig 25459 bp, 24 predicted proteins | sample MGYA00521280_ERZ808258 | MGnify/ENA primary metagenome ERZ808258 (study PRJEB31516, sample SAMN03275585) | gut metagenome | biome: mammalia-associated habitat; material: feces | host: Papio cynocephalus | place: Kenya | collected 2012-07-19 ...
GCATAATAAGACGTTGCGTAGAATCGGGTATACTCTCAATAGCTGATAAAGTTGGATCTTCATCCAGATCAATACCTTCTATTTGATCTAGTGCTCGATAATATTCAGCACGTTCACGTTCTGCAAGAGAAGAACTTGTTTCACAAGGTTGTTCAGTACTCAAGAAGTCAACGAGTCGATCTTCTTCATTTTCTTCTCTGTGATCAATAATGATTCGTTTAGCATTTCTCCAGGAATCACGAGTATCATATTTCTCAACATCATCATCTTCACCTTCAGTGATTGTCCAATAGATACCCTTATTCTTTAAGCCAGTACCATAACGTACCACCCACAGAATACCAAGATATGCCATTGTACAGTCATCGTGTGTAGAAGCAGAGTGATCAATACGACCATTCCGGAGTTCCATATACCGAATCTCTTCATAGAGTTCAGGGAATGCTACATGAGATGGAGAATTATGAACAATATTCTCCAACATTTCCATCATCTGTGCACGAGAAGTAGGATTGGTATTATGACCATATTCCAATACTTCTTTATGCTTCTTCTTGGTAGCAGCATTGACACCCATGTCAATCTCTTTCTTCTTACGTTCCTTATACAGAACTCGTCCAACGGCTGTATCTCGTAGATGATCAATTAATGGTTTACCAACCGAGTTATTTTCGATCGTTAAGACACAGTTAGGATATACCTTCGTAACCAATGTAATTAATAGTTTCTTTAATTGGTCAGAAGGGATCATATTGGATTTAAAGAAAGCAATGGGCATTAATGTTTCAGGATGTACCACAACCACTGCAGTACTATCTCGACCAAGACCACCAGAAACGTCGACACCGATTAACACTGGCTTACGACCATGATATTCTTGATAGATATTCAGATTGAAGTATTTATTGATCTTGACTACTTCTGCAGTACCACGACGCTGCATAGACAGATCACCAATAACTTCAATATCATCTGGGTCAAATGGAGAGTTACCATTAGAGTTAATCCACTCAAGCAGATACTCACGACGTGCACGAATCGGATTATTCATCTTCTTAGCACGATCTAAATACCAATCATCAGTTTCACCGAGCTGTAGGTGCGAGAACTGAATAAATACGAAACCAGTTTTATCCGGTGTATTATAAATAATATCATAGAGTTTCTTTCTCTTCCAAGTATACATCTCTTCCTGGAAAGGAATAGAATCTTCCATCATCTTATATGCAAATGCTCCATGTGGTGTAGCTAAATCGCCAGGAGTGGTGGTAATACTAATTGCATATGGTGTCTGGTTCTTTTCAGAAATTTCTCGAGCTTTTTCGTATGCAGGCGTAGATGCACCATACATCGCTTCATTAAAGAATATGAAGGCCAACTCGTCCCACCAAATCTTAGATGCAGTTTTACCACGGGCCATAGAGTCTGCTTTGGCTTCGTTACCGGCAGATGCCATAGCTTCAATCGTTGCATTAATGGTGTTTCGAATTGTCTTTTCATTATTCTTCACTCGGCGTTTTTCAGAAGGATCAAGTTGATCGATATTAGAGTGCTGCATGTACATAGGCAGCATCTTAATAGCATCAGAAATACGTCTGACGTTCATATTAGCATCAGATTGGTTTTTATTAAAGTGTAAGATATTAGAACCACGTACAAACTGATGTGTCCATACACAGTCAGCAATAGCAGCCCAAGTTTTACCAGTCTGTCGAGGCATAATTAAATAGGCAGAAATATTTAAACTCATTGCCCATAGGTATGCCAGGTTACCACGGTTCAATAAGAAAGGAGAACCACCACCAACTTCAGTGGAGGCACCAGATTCAGAGACTCTGAATATTTCTCGATAGAAGTACCATCTGTTTTCTGCACATTCCCGGAATATCATGAAGCGTTCTTCGTCTGTGATATCCGGATCATAGGGATCTACTCCCTGCAGCTTTTTATTATTTAATCCAAGGAAAAAGAAATTATCAATACCTTCCTGATAAAGCACTGCAGCGATCTTAATAAACGATTTATTTTTCGTTTTAAGGTCGACATAGTACTCAGTCAAGTATTGATTGTTTGACTGTTTAACCATGCCCATATGGAGTCTCACCCCTATCATAGGTTATTACTTAATTATAGTTATGTTTCAGATAAATAAAAAGAAGCTTCCCTCTCCAATTAAGGAGAGGGTTGTATAAATTACATTATAGACAATAATTCCATTGATTTATTTATGAATTTTGTACAATTATACTTTTTGTTTTTCTTATCTATATATGGAAATGGGTTACTACGTTTAATTCTTTTCTTTAATATAATAAATCCGTCTTTATCTCTATTTTGTTTAGGTCTCAATTGAATAAATCCATTCTTATCTCGTTGTGTTGAATCATATGAACTTAATTTCATAGATTCTTCTTTATTGATCTTTTTCAATGCTTTCTGATGAGCATTCTCTCCATTATGCGATGTTGCATATTGGCTATAAGCATACCATGATTGATGTGATTCAAATGCTTTAATCATTTCTAATTTTCCGAATTTTACTAGCTGTAGTATCTTATTGGTTTTCTTTAGCATTCGATTGATATTCTTTTTCAATAACGATATATCTACATCATGGGTTATATTATTATAAGTAAAATGAAATCCTAAATAAACTAATCCTTGTGAAAATGGATGAATATTTGATTTTGGGTTTAGCTTTAAGTTCAAATTATCTTCAATAAATTTTCTAATCTCTTTTATACAATATTGTAAATAATTCTTATCCTTATGTATAATATAAAAATTATCCATATATCTCCCATAATATTTTATATGTAATTTTTCTTTTATAAAATGATCAAGTGAGTTTAAATAATAAACAGCTAGCCATTGAGATGTTTGAAACCCTATACAGATTCCCTTATCTGATCCATCATATTCACCAATAGCATATACTTGTTTTCTAATGAGTTCTATGCACTGATCATCAATTGGAAGTTTCTTTATTTGATTCATACAGATCTCTCTGTCTATCTCATAGAAATAATGATGTATATCACCTGAAAATATCCAACCATCATTATTCCAATTACATTCTGTTGCTGCGTAAGATCTCATAAAATGTGATAATCTATCTAATGCTAATTTAGACCCTTTACCAGGTTGACTAGCGTAATTATCATATATTAATTTTGGGCTTATAATAGGCTCTAATATTTTAGTGCAAGCAACTCGATGTATAATTTTATCTTCAAACTGATTTGCAGTAATATTTCTTTTCTTAGGTTCATAAATTATAAAAGAATATAGTTTCTTAATTTTATAAGTATTCTCCATAAGTTGTTTACAGATATCATATGATTTAGAAAATATATCAGTATGAAATTCTGCAGTAGTATGCTGACCTTTCTTTCCATTCTCTACATAATATGCACTACTTAATATATTAGAAAACCTCATAGCATCACTGAAGTCTATAAATTTTTTATCTTTATTCTTTTTCTTTTTATTCTTACTCATTAGGTTTTATAACTCCTTAAAACTGTTTTTGAAAAAGAATTGCCCACCCTGGTCCACAGGGTGAGTGTCTCTAATCAGATAAATTACTCTAAGTTTTAATTAAATAAAACTACGATACATCTATCTGTGCCGGGTACATTCTCCGAATATGAAATTCGGATAGGATGTAGTCTCCTTAGTTCTTTCGGACGCATTTCATCTTAACCAGCAATGGGTTTCAATTACTTTTTCTGCCTACTTAAATGAACCAATCGGGCGAAACCCATTGCTATTGCTAGGGTTGTTGTTGTTGATCGTTCCATCACTGTTCACATTGTAAACATTGCTGCTACTGTTAGGAGACGAAACTAACAGACTACATCCTTTATTACAATGTTTACAACTTCTTTATTAATGTATAAAACCCTTCAGAATCTCTATAGTAATCACCTAAGGAAACAATTTCATTAAGTTTAGTTATTTTATATTGAAGCATATCATGTTTACGCTTCTTATAGTATTCTTTCTTAGTTGGATAACTATTAAATTTAGATTTTATATTGCTATAGTATGCTTGTAAACTTTTAGTTAATTCGCTATATAATCTAGCATATTCTTCAGGATTTTTAAGTGTAATAATACTATTCGTAACAATCATCAATGCTCCTAAATGTCTAGCCATATCTATAGAATATTCTATCTTCTTAAGTTTCTTTTTTAATTCTTTAAGATAATTAGGATGCATATTTGCTGCTTCAATTATACTTGTTTCTAACTCAAGTGCAGTATTATGAAGTTTCTGAACTAAATCATATCTATATCTTTTTGGAAATACATTATCATTATTTGTAATTAAAAAGATATACTTTGTTAATGCTTCTGCTTTAAATACAACTGCAATTGGATTTTTCTTTCTTTTCATTTGTATACTAGATCTTCCCATAAAAATTACTCCTTTTAAAAATATTTAAATAATATATGATAGACGATATACAGGATTTTTAATATCCTATATAAACGTCTATCATATATTCAAAAATAAATTATAGCTTCAATTAACGATTATTACGCTATCTGGCGGGCAATGACTTACGCATTTGCCTTGATAGCTTCATTTACGTTAATTGAAGAGTTATACACACATGCGGGCGAAACCCACAGCTATAGCTAGGGTAGATGTAGCTGCCGATCGCTCCATCACCGTACACAACGTAAACACCGCTGCTACCGGCAGGAGACGATGTCCACCAATACTGAGCTGAACCATTTAAATTACAAATTCTGTTAGTATTACTATTATAATAACTAAAGCCTCCATCAACTTGTTCATATGAAGGAATAAATACTTTATTAGTAACATTATTAACTGTAACATCATTACAGTATTCCAATGCAGTAGCAGACAAATTAGAACTTTGCCAACTCACACATTTATTAGCTAAAGTGGAACCCTTATATGTATTATTACTACCAAAAGAAGTAGTTTCTGTCATTTCAGCTAATCCTAAATACCAATGTGTACCTTCCTGATGGACAACTCTCCATTCTTTATTGTCAAAGGTAACCAAGTTGCCAACTGCAACAGTTCCACTAATAGGAATAAATACAAGTTCGACAAAATAGTCATTGGTATCTTCCGTTACTGTAACTTGTTTACTATCAGTTTTTCCGTTAAATGTACCAGATATGGTCCAAGTACCAGTATAATCGCTTCCAGGTAATTCAATTTTTGCTTTTCCTAAGGAACTGACATACGAACTATATACAGTAATACTACCTTTTGTTGCACTAAAAGTTGTATTATATGCAACACTTGGAACAGTAACCCATATACTTTTACCAGATCCAGTAGATACTACAATTGAATCAATATTAGATGCCATTGTTTCAAATGATGCATCAGATGCTGTAGGAACACCTTTACCGGTAATAGAGGTAGCTATCATTCTCTTACCATAAAGAATTAATTCATTAGCATTCATATCGTAATCAGTCAGCTCCTCTTTTGTTACAAATTTTTCCATTTGTGTATTTACATTTTGAAAACTAATATCTACTGCATCTAATTTAGTTTTTACAGTTGTTTCATCAGTTTCTGATAATGATACATTATCAGCATCTGTTTTTAAATGAATTTCATCATAAGTGCCACTATCATTTTTACGATTAAGTTTCTGTTTTAAAATAGCCATAATATTGTTTTAAACTCCTTTCTTATTATAAAAAGATGAATGTTAAAATAGGCCCAACTTCAGAAATCCGGGTCTAGGTCAAATAAAGAAAAAAAAAAGAAAATATAGGGAGGAGCCGAAGCCCCTCCCTATTATTTATTTAGTTTTCTTTTGTTTCAACCATTGTGTTAATTCTATTTACAGGAAATCCTGCAGCACCAGGATGACCGCCACCACCATTCAATACAGCAACATCATAACAGTTGATATTGTTTGTATTATTGGGATTAACAGTCAGTTGGCAGATCATTTTCCCTTCATCATTTGGTTGGAAGATCATACTCATATCAATATGCCTTCCCTGTGTATCCATATTCTTCATTGCCAACTTAGCAAAAGTATGAACATTTACTTCCTCAGGAAGCTTATTACGATGAACCTGATAAAGGATATGATAATTCTTATCCTCAGGGAAATCTACCAGCATAGTAGCGGGTTCACCCGCAGTATCATATCCCATAAAGATATAATTCTTATGCGGTTTAGTTTCATCAATAAGTTCTTCGCAGTAAGAGTGCAGAAAACCGGTATACTCGACATTCATACTATAGATCATCTGTACAACATTATTGACAAAAGAATATGCAATATTGGGTTGCTCAACAAACTGTCTAATTTCTTTTTCTACACTATTATCTATCAAATTCTTAGATCCACAGATCGGACATCTGATATATTCTGTATCTGTAGCATAATCATATATTCTCTGGGGAATGATTTGTCCACAGTTAATACATGTATGCGTATTATGATCCTCCATCTGTGAATCAGTATAATATATCTGAAGGATAATAGCTTCGAAAACATTCTCAACAAAATATCGATATGCAACATCGGGATCTAACTTTTTGACATGTCGATACAGTTCAGCATTCAGAATAATCTGAGGACTTACATGTTGAATAATAGCCTTAATATAATCGATTTTGGGACTATTCGCCAATTCATCCAGATTAATAAGGAAATTACCCTGTCGCCCAAGATCATATTCATTTACATAATAGAAATAATCTTTTACGATACAACTATCCGACAGCCTGTCACATATATTTTTGTCTGTCCAATCGATCTTATTAGCCAGAATGAACCACAACATGCTAGCACAATAGCTGTTACAGATGAACATATCGACAGAAACATGCGAATTATATTTATTGGTAAATTCCTGATGGGCTGTAGTCGCAGTAACAGCGATATCATTCTTAGGTTTGAACTCAAAGCTACCACAGCTCAGCTTATATGGATCATCACCAAGGCTAAATCTATTATAATAATCTACAGAAGATTCAGCAGGTGCAAATGGAGAGGTATCAATCTTCGTATACTTAGACTGATGATGATCAATGACGATAAAATGAATATTCTTTGGATTAAATTCACAGTACTCATCTGAGCATAGAAGAGAGTTTTCTGCGATATCATTCAATTTCTCGATTTCGATAGAACCAAAATCAGTAATCAGAATCCAGAGATCTTCGATTTTAGTTTTATACATTTTTTGCATGCGTACCCATTTCTGGATAGTACTGTTAATGACATCATACAGCTCAGGTACCATCTTGGATGTAAATACAGTATCCACATACTGTGTTCTGATGATACGTTCAGGACCAAGGTGATCTACCAAAGCGCAGGATACTCCATCCAGATCAGTATGTGTAATATGGATGAAGTTTCGATAATACTCTTTTTCAACACCTTTCTTCATGTCTCGCAGGGAATTTACAAAGCGAATAGAATTGACAATAGACATAATATTATTCTCCTTTTAAAGTATTTTTATGGAAAAGAAAGTAGACAGGAGATTTAATTTCTCCTGTCTACTATTATAATATATACTTCAAATATTGTTCAAAAATGGAACTCAGTTTAATCCCTTGGTAATATCATCGAGTACCAGATCACCCTCATCGGGACCCTGTACATCATCGGCATCATCTACCAAAGGAATGTTGCCCATCTCATTGGTATCCATCTGAGCAGGGAATCCACGAGATGCCCAGACATCCAGGAAATGCAGCTCATCGATATAAGATGTCAGAACCACTTCATCCTGATAATAGGGATAGCAAGCACGACGAGTACCAGTATGGCCCATGCTAGCACCGTAGAAGATAAACTCCTTCAGGATATTCTCACAGCAAGGCAGGTATAGAGTACTGGTAGTATCATACTTACCACTCTTGATAGCAAGTTCCTGAGGAACCAGCATCTCATACTGAGAAACGGTACCAAGAGTCTGATGGCGCATCTGAACCTTCAGATCCAAACTACGACGCAGACAGGCACTAGCCTCTTCGATAAACTTCAAACCAGCCAAAGGTTTCTCACTCTTAATCAGAAACTTATCAGGCGTTTCCGGAATAAGAATAAGTTTAAACTCCATAAATTCACCCCATTCCTATAGGAAAGTATTGGAAAGAAATAATCATTACCCTTATATGTATGTCCAATGTTAAATCAGTCATACTTACTGGATGGTCCTTGTGCAGCTAAGAAGTTGCGCATTAATTTATCTATAATACGACCTTCTGAAGTATTACAAGCAATTGCCATCTGTGTAATATGATAAGCAGTTTGCGATGTTACATGATAATTCTTTCTGATGATCCTAGGTTTATGTGGATCGAAAGTAGTATCTGAACCCTGCTTATTGGTAGGTTTATGATTATGGGGTTTCGTTTTCATATCAACAAATCTCCTTGTCCGATATGATACTCGAAGATGAATTAATTATTACTCTTCAGAATCGTTAATAGGCTCATCTTCGAAAGTAGTAGCACTAGACTGGGCAGCCTTTTCAGCAGCCTCAGCTGCAGCAGCTCTACGAGCAGCACGACGTTCAGCCTTAGTCATCCCAGCATAGGGATTGGGAGTAGACTCAGTTTTAACTTCAACGGTTTCTGTATCAACGACAGGAGTCTCAGTCTCTGGAATTTCATCCACGGGATCAGCAATAGGAGCAACCTCCTCTTCCTTGATCTCAGTATTTGTATTATCTTCAGTAGTCTCCACCACCGAGTTTTCAGGCTCTTCAACAACCGGGGAACTCGGAACCACAACAGGATCAGTTACTACAGGAGTAACAGGAATGGGCTCTTTCATAACAATCGTCTTTCCTTCGTCAGCAGGATCCATACCAGCAATCTCTTCATAAGAGAGACGATAGTTCTCAAGAGTCAAACGAACAGGATCACTAAAGACCTTGGGTTTGTCAGTCGGAATAACCTCATATACAGTAACCTTCTCACGACCGGTCTGCTGCAGCAGACCTCCAATTACATCAATTGGAGTACGAGTAGGCTGAGTCAGAGGACCATGTTCCGGACCGAAACAACTATGCATAGCATACAGGGGAGCATATTCCGGAATCAGAATATATTTGGTCATGTTGTTTTCACCTCATACATATTAGAGTTTATAAACCATATCCTGGATCTCATTACAAGACCCAGGATATTAATGGTTATTCAAGTTTCTTGTATTAGAAAATTACTTATCTTCCTTCTTATCAGGCATATTATCAACTTTCTCCTTGAGTTTTTCGATTTCCTTAGTCATCTTATCATAACCAGCTAAGATTTGTGCACGAGAATAGCCAGCACCACGAGCAATACCAAACATCAACTCAAGGAAAGCATTCTTCTTACGTTCAGGATGTTTATTAGAATACTGAGCACCCTTATCCACCTGATTTCTAAGAGTGAGCCAGTTGGAAATGAAACCAACCCGGTATGCAATAATACCGAAATAAGGAATAATGGACATGACCATACTGATTACAATATGCTCAAGGAATCCATCATCTTCAATTTCTTCAGCTTCTTTGCGACCCTTTTTAATAAGTTCTAATGCTTTATCCAAATGCTTTTTAGCATTTTTCTTATCGCCATCTTTAATAGCAGAAGAAGCAGCCTTAGCCTCATCACGAACATCTTTTGCAGTACCCATCAGTGCATGTTTAATGGACTGAAATGCACCCTTATTGACTTCATTCATAACATCAGCACACTCGAGCATAGCAGTGCCACCAAACATACGTACAGCTTCAACATCACAGCCCTCAGAAATAGCTCTCAGATCAACAAGTTCCATATTATTTTACCCCATTTCTTTACATATTTTCAAGATCTTCCATCATTTCGCAAGACAGATCCAGACCCTCATCACTCATAAAGCGAGGCTGATCCTTCACACCATCACGAATATCCTTATTCGGATGACCAATCTTCTCATCATCATACCAAGGACCCTTACAAGCCTCAGTAATCACAACATTAATCTCATTCTCCTCGGAATCATCATCCAGCATCTCATCAATCGTCTCATCATCGATACCATCGCCGATGATCTTATCAAGAGCACTGTCGACTTTATTCATGACCTCAGGAGGAATGGAATCCACATCGATCTCGGCATCCAGATCATCTTCATCTTCCGGATCCAGATACTCTTCCTCAGCATTCAGCACGGATTCCAGGATCAATTCATTCTCCTGCTCTTCGCGCTTAGCCTTGTTAAAAGCTTCATTCAAGCCTTGCAGCATTATGTCATACCACCTTTCTATAGTGTCGTATTATATGTTTGTTCTCATGTTTATTTCTGAAGTCCCTGAATATACTTCTTATATGCACCTAAAATAATAGGAATCAAGAAATAGTTTTCACAAGTCTTCTTATCTTCAACGACCAGGTTTTCCCAGTCGATATCTTCTTTATTCCACCAAGCAATGATTGCATTTCTTAAATGGGGGTTATAATCACTTTTAACCTCTTCACCGTTGATATATTCACATCCAGTGCATTGGCAGTTCATCTTTTCGTCAAACCATTCGGTTTCATACTTGTCATTATTCACAATCCGCTGCATGAATTCATCATCCCATTCAGGGCACGTCGTACACATCAGATTGCAATCACAAGTAGTACCATAGTTTTCAAAGTAGATTAAATGCTTACCTTTCCATTTACCAATTCGAGGATCCATACTATAAGATTGTGGATATTTAAACTCATCAATCTTATTCTTATGATCCTGCGAGTATAACCGATACAGAATTGATCTGCGATAGGTATAATCATCGATATAAATATCGGGACAACTCATATAGATTGGTTGGATATTCATCTTATAGTTATTGATTGCATAGAAGATCAAGCTATCATAAATAACAATACCTTCATCAAACATCATTTTCCATAAGGTAATATCCAGGAAAGCATATGTAGCATCAGTTTCTTTATCATATATTCCGTCATAGATAAATGCAGAACGAGTACGATCATAGAAAAGCATACGATACATATCTGCCAGGTTCACATAGTTCTTGACATGATCTTGAATTTGGAAATAAGATTCTTTCTTGATCACTAAGTTCTTATCAGCACCCAGAGCAGACACTGTCATCATATAATTATCTTTTACTTGTTTCTTAAGTAAAGCAATTTGATTAACATCTCGACTAAATAATCTGAAAGAAACTTCTACAAAGGGATTACTCCGTGCAGTCGTCATGGTTACCCCATCTACAATATATAAAGCAGGAACTTGTGACCCATTAATGGTAAACATATCTCCTTCTTTAGGTACTATTGTATTCGGGAAAATAATACCCTGACTCTGCAGGTTTTCCTCATGACCAAGCTCTTCATCAAACTCAGACTGTGTTACCAGATTATCGATACCCGACATAGGAAGGTTTTCAATCTCATTATATACAAGATTAGAAGTCGGTCCAATATAATCTTCAATATTACGGAATCCACCAATGGTAGTGGATAGATCTGCATCTACCGAGAAGTAGTCTACAAAAAGCTGTGGTGTTTGTAATACGGTTGCAGCATTGGATAATTCATTGGCAATATAATTATCCGACTGCCGTTGAATGATATCCTGCTGACTGATAATTTTCATAGACTATTTCACCTCCTATTTTTACCGGATTTTCTCGGATATCTCTTTATATAGTAATGTTTTCTGTATCCTTTAATATAAAAGATCCCTCTCCCAAGAAAGGAGAGGGAATTACTTTTATCCATAAGTTAAAGAACCGGTTCCACTATTACCATAGAAAGCATTTCGAACTACATCATATAATCCAACGACACCACTAGAATTTCTACAAGGAATCATATGAGATTCTAAATTATAATTATAATAATATAAAAATTCATAAATTTTACTACCAGGAATCGCTCCACCTGCAGTTCCAGATGCTTGATTATAACCAGATTTCCACAAATATATTACTGCCTTATATAATGTATAACTACTAGCAGTATTACTTACATCGTAACACTCTCTTGTCCCCCATCTACAAGGTGAACCTTCATTAATAGTAAATCTTGACAATCCAATATAATAATTAATTTTACTATCCAAAATATGATACATCAAGTTACTATAACCTTGCTGATTACCACAATAAAAATAGCTATATTGTGCATTAGCCAATGAATTATATTTGCTTATTGCTGTACTCTGAGAAATATAAATAGGTAATTGATTATCATCATTGCATGCACATAAAAGTGGTTTCTGAATATTATGACTGGTTGAAGGGAAACTAGATGTAATAAATATTTGATTTAAATATTCTGTTTTAGCTGTTAAATCGATTCCTGTGTTAATCCAAGCATTACCATCAGTTTGGATATAATTACATGCAGTATATCCAGCAGGTAGTGTAGCTGGAACAACCATTCCTATATTCCTAATATTATTAGCCATAGTATCAAAAGATGCAGTCGCGCTAGTGCTAACACCCTTGTCAGTAATCGCACTTGCGACTGCACTCTTTCCATTACTGACAGATGTTTTTACCTCGTTTAATTGTGCAGTAGTAGCATAGCTACCTGCAGCTTGATATACACCATCATGGTTATGATTAGCAGCAGCGTATGATCCAGCTGGTTGTTTACCAGCAATAGCTGTATCCATACTACTAATCTTAGCACTTAATAACGTTTCATCAGTTGTAGACATACTTACATTGCTGGCGTCAGTTTTCAAATGGATCTCATCGTATGTTCCAGATTCATTCTTACGATTAAGTCTTTGTTTCAAAATCGCCATTATTTACACTCCTTTCCGATAGGAGTGAACTGGCCGGAACTCAGAAATCACGGCCTAGGTCAAATAAAGGAAAAAAAAAAAGAATACTCCCGAGGATCAACCCCCGGGAGTATCTTTTCTTATACCAATGTGACTGTATCCATCTTAATATCTTCAGCAGCATGACCAAAGTCTTCCGCTTTTGTATTATAATGAATATACACGTGAATTAAATTCATATGAGTTTCCAGATCTTTTACTAGTTTCTCATACTTGCTTACTTTAACTTCACTATCAGACCATATATGCAACTCGACATCCAATAATCCCCACTGTTTTACGATATGTTGGATTGTATTCTTATATTCAGAACCACAGTTGGCTAACCAGAGAATATTCTGTTTATCTTTCTGATCTTTATAGATCTTTCCACAATGCAGATATGCTCCTAATATACTGAATGCACCTTCTGCTACATTAATAATAGCCGGTTTTGGATTCAGTATATCTATTGTGGAAGGAATACCATAAATCTTTGTATCATTAGGATCAGGTTTACCGCTAGCTCGATATTGCGTATATCGTTTACCAGTCTTTTGATTTTTAGATACATCACGAAGAATTAGATAATCAGAATATAAACTGACAAATCCGATCGTATAACTATTCAGAGTATCACAATAGTTTTCATTGAATGCAAGTCGTTGAATATTATTGATTGATAGAAAGTCATATAAACTTAATTGGATCTTTAAATCTCTGAGTTGATGTGGTTCAAGATTTACTCCAAGTCGTTTATTGATATAAGCAAGTTTCCGACGGTTTACATTGGTATCCAGATTAACCAGTTCATAGTCTCTTTTCTTTCTTGCTATAAACTTTTTATCTGATTTAAGATTGATCGTTTTATTGTAGTTTTCAAGCTCTAATAAAGTTTCAGCATCTCTACACCCAGCTGCTTCCAGATCTTTTGGTTTCAGGAATCCTTTAGCTCCACAAGACATTCTGAAACAGCAGAACTTAATAGGTTCTCCAATATCTGGATCAATCTTGATACTCATGGATCCACCACCGTCTTTGTATCCTCCACAGATCCAACATTCACAGGTGGCTTGTTGACCATCACTGGATTCTACAAATTTAGGTAATGATCGAAGAAACTCCTTCGTCAATTCCAAGCTCATGATTGCTTACTCCTTTATTAAACTTCTTCTCTCGTTCCTCTGCTTCTCTTATCAGTTTATCAATCTGTTCCTGACCTTCTCTTTTGATACGATCAGTATATGTCTTGATATCTTCTTCAGTAATAGATCGAAGAAATTGTAAAGTTTCAGTATCGCTATTTAATTTTTCTCGTCTGTTCTTCTCTTGTTTAACTTTCAATCTCCAAAATCGATATTTAATACAATCCCAACAGCTGAAAGCTAATTCAATATCCTTATCAGTATATTTATAATACTTATCAGTAACCGGATCGTATTCTGCATCAGTCATATCACCTGTAGCATTCCTACATCTTATTCCACCGCTCGATATAACTGGAATTACTTCATATCTTTCTCTAATGTTTCTATATACCGAAGCAGAATATAATTTCCAGCTATCTGGATTAATTGCATATATCTTCTTAAAAGACTTCAACGGAATTTTAGTAATATTTCTACAACTATCTCTCCAGGAATTTATATTAATAATGATAATAGCAATCAGCGGAGATAGAAGCATTAATATTATAAAAAGTGTATTATCGTTTCCCATATTTAATTCATCTCCATATGATCAAATAGATTTTCGAGTCGGTAGCCAGATTTCGGATTATACATTGTAATCGTACCTCGTGTACTAGTTATATCTGAATAATTTGCATTAGTTGTGATAGTACAGTTAGTATCACCACAATAATCATTAGATAATGCTAGATAAAATGAGGCACTCAGAATTGCCAATTTCTTTGCTTTCTCAAGACTATAACTATCATCGCCACTATCGCAAATCTCCATTATCTTTCTCTGGATTTCTTGTACTTCAGCTTCATCTATAGGAGTTTTAAACCGATCAAATAATCCCATTAATTTCTTTCCTCCACCGTATAAATCTTACCATCGATACTAATAATATTATATTTTTCAGTAAATTCATTCATAGTTACAGAATCATCTACTGATACTTGATACTGAGTTTTATATGCAGTCGGTTTATCCTGTAAATAAAAACATAGAGTACTAGTAAGACCGACACTTATCATAGTAGCAACTAAGATAATAACTGGTGTTCTACACCACCAACAAGATTCTTCAACATCATCATATTTCTTAATAGAATGTATGATAATAACTAATGAAATAATACCGAGAATAAGCACAATAAGAGATATAGTACACTTAATATCCCAAATATGTCCTGTTTCTGCTACTATTTCCATAGAATTAAGAATTGTTACGCCCTTCATAAATAAAGCCTCCATAATGTTATTATAGTTTGGTTAGTATAATATTCCTTTTATACACTAATATAATATATATTTAGAATTTCACTACTCGAACAAACCTATAATATGACAAGGTGATTTAAAAGAAACACCACTAAGCTCACTACGAAGGGGTGTGTATAAAATATGAATGAAAAACTCTTGTCCACTCTTGTAAATGGGTTGGATGATTCACTGCCCCGCGCAGCGAAAGATAAGATTACACAGAGTATCACTTCAGTTTCTCGTACATTGAATGATGCTAAAATGAATAGTACCAAAACTACGCTTCTTGGTTATGGTACAAAGAATGATAAAGTAAAGGGGACAAAGCTCCCTGATATTTCTACTGATGCTCAAATTTATACAAATATTTCTGATATGATCAATGGATCCAATAATAATGATGTAGCCGGATTTGGTACATTAATGGATTCATTAGTCATGAAGAACAAGAAATACTACACGATTATCAAGGACTATGAAATCATGCCGATTTTGATTCCTCAGATTAATCGTGTACTGATGTTCTTGGTAAATGAATGTCTATCTCCCGATATTCAGAATGATGCTACTTTCTTGATCAAATATAAAGGATCTACTGCAGTAAATGCTATTCAGTCTGATATTGAACAGATTAAGAAAGAGATGAAGCTTGATAACACTCTTCGTGATGTTTATATGAATCGATATAAGCTTGGTCATGAATACATGCTTGTGATTGATTATAATGAAACATTTGATCATATGCTTCAAATGATCAAACAGAAGGGTCTGAATGAATCTACTCGTAATATGACAGATATGGATTTTCTTGATCAGTCCTATACTGATCTTTCCAGTTCTATTAATGAGTGTTCTGTTGATATGAAGATCCTATCTCTTCGTGAATCTCATGGAATGACTGCAGATGGTACTGTACTTCGTCAACAGTCCAGTGATGAAGGATTCATTGATGAGAATACAATTAAGCTTTCTTTTGATAATATGAATATTGTGGTAGAGAAATCTCCCATTGCTCATATGATGAAGGAGGCCCATGGTGAATTGTTATCTGAAGCTTATTCTGAGTTTAAGCTTGAGAATGTCATGAAGAGATCTACGAATGGAACTCTGAATGAAGCTGTGGTCGATACGTCTAAATTAACTATGATTGTTCAAAAGATGAAGCAGAAGCAGCTTCGTCGGTGTATGTTAGAAAGACTTGATCCTGCTAGAGTTTTCTGTTTGAAGATTGGTGGTCGTGTAATTGGTTACTTTGTTGTAAATGATATTACAATGGATACAGGTACGACAAATGTAATCAACTTTGCACAAGCATTAAAAGATCAGCTGCTGAAGTCTCGTGCTACGAATCTGCAGCAGTCTACGAAGACTGCAGAAGAGATTATCTCTAAAACTCTTGCAGAAAAGATCATTAATACCTTTGATCCAAATATTGGTATTAATCGTGTTGAAGATATTGATCTGATGCATGATTTTGTTCTCAATAATGAAATCTATAAAGGTAATAAGAGAATCACTTTCTATTATGCAGATGAGATCTTTGACCTCTCTAGAGCAGATGATTCTATTCTGACAAATGCCGTATTCTTTACAAAGCTGTATTCTACTCTGTTGATGAATAATATCATGACCAAGGTTCTTCGTGGACGTGGCAGACAGATTCATACAGTTCATATGGGTGCATCTCCCAATGTTCAGCGTTATCTGCAGAATGCGATGGCTTCTCTCACAATGCCTGAAAATAACTTAGGTACATTACATGGGTCATTTGAACAAATTTTGAACCCGTTTAATGCTTCTTCGGATATTATAATTCCAACAGACGATGGAACAGAAAAATATATCGAAACAGATTATATTCCTGGACAGGATGTCGATATGAACGATGACTTCCTGCGAACTCTATTGAATGCAATTGTGTCTTCGTTTGGTTTAGACTCTGCTGTTATTGATGCTACAAATGGTAATCTCCAGTTTGCTCGTACATTATCTATGGAGTCTTTGCAAATCTGTAATGCTATTCGTAATGAACAGCAGGATCTTCATGATAACTGGGAAGCTATGTGTTTACGTATCCTGGAAATTTGTGGCTCTGACCAGACACGAGAAGCAATTGATCAGGGATTGATTGAAGTTCAGTTCTTTACTCCGAAATCTCTTGTTATGCAGAATACAATTGAAGACTTGAATAATGCAAAATCTTATGCAGAAAGTATTGCAGATATTATTCCTGAATTCAATGTAGATAATGCAGAGCAGAAGAGAACGAAGTTTATCTATTCTCGTATTAAATCTATGGTAAATCTGGATTGGTCTAAGATTGATGAGGATGTTAAGAACGCTGGTATTGATGCAATTGCTGATGATATTGAAGCTAAGATCCAGCAGACAATCCAGGAATACAAAGACAATACTGTCGAGCAGAAATATGGTGATATGAATGGTGATGGTATTGTTACGGATGATGAAGATGAACTAACTGATGAAGAGAAAGAGTTCCTTCCTGGGGAGGAAGATAACTCTGATATGGAAGACATTGAACTCTAAATAAATAGACACGAGGGTCTTTCATTAGATCCTCGTGCTTCTATTTTATAACTGAAAGGAGCATCTAAATGAATTCTCCGCATATTCCTATTCAAAGTTTTTATGCATATGAAACTACACGGCTCAGAGATGTATTAATACCTTCCAGTGCATTTATTTCAATGGTTAATTATATGGAAGACATTGATTTGGATATTGAATTTGCAGCAACTGATAAAGATGGTAATAAAGATAAAGTTTGGATGGCTCCCTACATGTTTGTAGATCCCGCTAAGAATCTGATTACTACTCAAGGAAATTCATTGGAGGATCAACTACAATTCAAACGTGCACAATATCAGATTGTATTAAATCGCATTGAAATGTGCAAATATAACGCAATTGCTGAAGCAACTATGAATTATATTGACTCCGATCCTGATAGTCGTGCTATCATACATCTATCTTCTGGTAGAGTAATACCGTTTAAAAATAGTTGTGTAGAGGATCTGACTATTATAAATCTAAAGAATAGATTACCCAATATTATTGAAGACTTAAAATCACAAAATAATGAAGATAGTGATGATGAAACAGAAAATTATGCACTTGCTACATTTAAACACAAGAAGCTCCAATTCAATATAACTGAAGATCAATATCGATTGATGTATTGTTTCAAATACATAAAAGAAGATCCATATAACCCCAAGGGATTAGGTTTGGTATCAAGTCATCATCAGCAAGCACCATATGAGTTGACTACAGGTATAGATATAGCTACGTATGTCTTAGATCGATTTAAGAAAGGCGCAAAAATTATTTGCGTTACTTAAAAAGAATATGGGAGGGCAAATCACCCTCCCATTCTTTATTACTCAGTCTTGGGCTCCTCAGTAGTAGGAGTCTCAGGAACTTCAGGAGTAGGCTCCACAACGGGCTCCTCTTCCTCACCAGGCTTAGTACCCTCAACAGGTTCACCAACATTTTCAATATCTTCGATCAACTTGCCATTGACATACAGGATAGGATAGTTGGTCTGCCAATTGAACTTAGTATCACCAGTAGGATTGGTGAAGATGCAAACCAGCTTGTCATCAGCCAGAGCAGTCTTCGTATTATCAACGTTTACAGTAACACCATTGAAGGAACTAGTCTGATTACCATAAGGTTGGATAACGATCAGATTAAGCCAATCGGGATCAGGATTATCATTGAGGTTATACTCATTACTCTTGAAGTTGATCGTAACATCCTTAGCGGCACCCTTAGTACCAATACGGATAGATCCAATATAGTTATTATTGACGTTAACAGTAGCGCCATCAACCACATTGTAGATATTCACTTCATTATGAGAGCAGCATCCCCAAACGAAATAGTTACGGGAGATAGAAGAACCATCAGCCAGCTTACCATTCATTTCGAAGAAGTTATACAGCTTTTCACCATTCAGACCAAAGAAACAACCTTCAACAGTCAGCTTCATATCATTGGCATTGATAACAACACCCATGGATTTCTTAGTAGGGGCCAAACCATAGAAACGACAATTCTTAATGGTAACGGACTTAGCAGCAGTGATCGTAATCAATGCATCCTTGGTAAAATCAACACCATTGAAGACAACGTCCTTCTCAGGGGCGTTGATGACTACGGGCTTAGTAAACACAGTACTCATAATTACACCTCCTGATAGAAGTTCTGGGCAACATTAGCATTCGCACCAGCAATCGTCACATTCTTTTCGACAGTAAGCTCTTCCTCAACTTCTGCAGCAGGGAGAACAATAGTCACAGGGGTATCACCCTCAGCAGTAGCTTCTGCCACCACGTCTGCGATCTTCTTCTCAGTAGGATCCACAGTGATCGTCTGAGAGCCATCCGGAGCTACAAAAGAGCCACCAATAGAAACAATCTTAGCAACCGGAATACGAGCTTCAAACTCTTCATCCTCTTCTGTATACTTCACAGAAATAGCATTAACATCCAGCATCTTGGAAGCATCAAACAGATTGGCAACGCCATCCGTAATATAACCATTACAAGGGACGTTATCATAGATACGACCATTGGGATTATAAACTTCACGGCGCTTCAGTTCAATACCAATCAGCTCAGCATTGGAAATGGTCTTATTCTCATAAGGTCCAGCAACCACAATAGATTCGAGAGTGGAACCCATTTCCAGATAGTACTCAGCACCATTGCCTAACAGAGTAGCAGCAACAGTGATCTTACTGGTAAAACTATCCATAACAAATAACCACCTTTCTTAATTAATATATGGTATGATCTACTTTCATTAATAGATCATAGATCATTATAATAATGTCAAAAAATTAATATAAAAGATGAAATGGGAGGGGAAACAACCCCTCCCATCTCTAATTATCAAATAATAACAATTGTCTTCATAGGTCTCTGAGAATCTAACTTACTCTCATCTATATCTGGTATACGAGGATCTTTATCCAATAGTACGACGGCTTGATCTACACCAGAATTTTTATTATGACAATTGTAAGACTGACCTTCACCAAATACATACATTTTAGATGTAGTTTCTTTTGGTGGTCTGCCAACTCGTTTACCATTCTTAGATAACGTAGGTTTCTTTGGTTCTGACCTACGTATTAATTCAGTTGGCATATCTGTTCTATCATAGATAGATAGAGGAGGCATATTAAATTTTTCTCTAAATTCTTTCTGCCTTTTATAGAGCATAGCTCTCTGTAGTGCTTCTTCTTCCTCTTTGGATAGCTCAGGTTTTTCTTCTCTTTCTTTCCTGTGACGTTCTCTGAGTTTACGTTCTTTTTCTGGATTATTTAATACATATTGATTATAGAAACCGATACCTTGTTCCAAACGTTCATTATCGAAAGTAATACCTTCAAAGTACTCTTTATCCAACATCAAATCTTCCAATCGTTCTGGATCCATTTCTCCAAATCGCTGATTTAGTTCATTGATTCTTCGATAGAAAGTTCTGTTAGACATACCATATGCTTCATGACAAAATCTAAAAAGATCAGCTGTTGAGAACTCTTTCTTTTTCCACATGATAAAGATCTCCCAGAAATCATATGGCATTGGAATTTTCGGACGACCAATAGATACGATACGTTTTCTGCGTGCGGCATCAATTCCTTCTCGTTGTCTAGAGATCGTATTTTCACGCTCATTCTGTGCAACAAAAGATAATACTTGAAGCATCATATCTGTAATGAATTTTGATATTAGATCTTCTGGATCACCAGTTGTATTCAATAAAGGCATATCAATTACATAGATCCCACATCCAAGATCTTGTGTAATCATTCTCCATTGATCAATAATCTCTTGATAATTACGACCAAGTCTATCGATTGATTTGATTACGATAATATCCCCTTTGCGTAATATTCGTATTAATTTCTTATAGGCTGGTCTATTAAATGATTTGCCTGATTGTTTGTCTATGAAGATCTTGGTAGAACGTACACCATATTCCTCCATAGCAATTTCTTGTCGATCTGTTTTCTGTTGTGTTGTAGAAACTCGACAATAGCCCCATACTTCACCCATGTCATTAATGAGATAGCCATCGTCACCCTTCTTAATAGCCATGTCTCTTCGCTCCCTTTATTCATATTATTTGATAGACATACCCTTCTATTCTATCATAATTATAATATATGGATGAATTTTGTTTGCTCGGAGTTAACATAATAATACAATCGATTATGCCACTATTTTGAGAAATCGGTTGTTTTATTATACAACAAAACTGAATACAGTTCAAAAGTAAAGAAAAGTAGAAAGTTACAAAGATTGGTAATTGACAAATCGATGCGAAATTCTATATGAGTACAACTTAATATTTATTCTGGTAACTTTCAAGTGGCATAATCGTTTTATATAATAAGAAGGATCCCCGGGACAACCCGGGGATTCCTTCCTTTTTAGATAATAGCTATACTTGTCTGGACACAAGACTTGAAAATACATTACCATGAATTTTACTTACTGACACCATCCGATTTCGCATCAGTAAATACGCCGTGAAGCATTGCATTAGATGTATCGGATTCATACTTTCTGTACTTTTCAACAGCTTTCGTAATATTACCGTCTAAATGTTGATCACGTAAACCTTCAGCAAGAACCATAACAACACTAGCAAGCTCAGAAAGTTTTGTACTGGTAATCTCTCCAGCATTTGCCAAAGCATTGATTTTCTTCATCGTATCAAGATCAACTTGATGATACTGAGCCATATCTTTCTTCAGATCAGATATATCACCAATCAGATCATCGATCTTTTTGGTTTGATTATCAAGCTGTTCTTTACGTGCTTTCTCTTTTTCTTCGACAGTTTTCTTATTTGCTTCTTCACGTTTGTCACGTTTACGAGTTGCTGATGTATACATCCAACCCATGAATAGTAATAAAAATGGGGTAGCTGCTGAAATGACTTTCATTATGTTTTCGAACACCTGTACTTCACCCCCTTCATGGTATAGTATTTATATAAATGTTTTACAGAAAAAAGAAAAGGGTGGGGAATATCCCCACCCATAATCTTTTAAATATCCCAAGGAATGATAAATCGTTCCATTGTAGAAGGCCAGGCGACTCTGTCCGGGCTTTCAATGTAATCATGATCAACAAGATAGTCTCGCTGATATTTATCATTCATGAGAGGGATAAAGATGACATGATCATCCTCTGCTACATACTTAGTAGAATTTTCTGTAACAGAGATGATTCGATATGTCAGACAGGAATCTTCTGCACTGTTATTTGCTGGATCAGTTTTCTGTTCATTCTTAGCAATGTCCAGAATAGATACTGTCAAGAACTCAATCCCTTTTCTCGTAGTACTAGTACCAGTTAGCACTTCATATGCGATAACAAGACGAAGCTCCATCTGCATCTTTTCTTCCAGGATACTTTCTGCATACAGCAGTTTGCGAAGTTCATCCATAGTCATATAAATACCAGCAGATAAACCATCCATCATATAAGGATATCCATCCATAGGAAGATAATCCTTAGGTTTTGTACGATATAGAGATCCAGTAGTATTCTCATAATAAGAGCCAACAGATACAGATACCTGTAATGCTTCTTTATGAAGAATACGTGCCTTCAGTTGTTCCATGATCCCATCATAGGCTTTTTCATCTTTTGACGTGTGAGCCATATTCAGATCAAGTGCGATATCGCCCAGATCAGTCATAGGACCAGGAGAAGCCACTGCGAAAAATGCAGTGGCTCTCATAGGTTTATTATTCGGTTGCTTCAGAACAACTTTCATTGTTGCCCTCCTGTTCTTTCTTGATTCGCTCTTCCAATTCAGCATTGGTGAAGAGACGAATATGCATCTTTGGTTCTTCAGCCAGAGCACCAATGATATTCTTTGGAACATCATAAATCATGGGATACATAACGATTCCAGATTTGCGATCAGACAAATCAACATCCTTGATATATTCAGGAATATTGATGCACATCATTCCAAAATTTTCATCGGGGTGTTCGCCAATACCAAAGATAATGACCAACAGATCATCAGTCATACTCAGGGTATCATGCGTGAAGATTGTCAAGAAAGGTACAAATGTACCCTTAGAGCACAGTTCAAGAAGCTCCTTCTTAATTGTTTCGTTATTAAGATCTTCAGGTTTAAACTCTGCAATATCAACACCATGACACTCGCCACAGTACTGATGAACAGTGCCGGCAACCTGATTGGGAATGGTATCAATCAGTTCTCTGGTACCTTCCTTGGTATACAGATGACCGATACGATGAACTGCCAGAGATTCCAGAACAGAGTAGTTATACTCCAGCATTTCAGGAGTAATCTCTGCATTGCTGGTCTTAGACTGACTTTTCGTAGTGAATGCGCCATAGATCTTACTAATGATATCAGAATGATATAAAATCTGCATTGTATTGCATCTCCTCCTTTATATTAATTATAGGTTTGTTTTGATGTTTTTCAAAGAGTAAAATTACCCAAAGAATGATATTCATCAGGACTATGCTCGGGCTCTGACATATCATCGTCAACCAATGTTGCATTTTTATCCCGTATGGGAGCAGTATTGAGATACTTGATAAACTTCTCCTCTTCTTCAGTTACATCTAATACATAGGTATTGATGATATCCTTTATTTTCTGGATACTAAACCCATATATTGACACATCCGTAGAAGCACACAGAATAGTGCTGCATATCTTTTTGCTTACATTTGACGGAAGTATCGCTTTGGAAGCTTTAATGAAATCTTCTTCATCAATATAGCTATCAAAATAGTCAAAATCATCTTTTGCTATCTTTACAAATACACCATCATATGTAAGATCAAAAGCAGAAGAATCCTTGTCATACATATTACTAAGCCAATCAATAAGCTTAACTGCATTTTTGATATCTTTCTTATCCAGATCATCCTTAGAAGGAATAGATTCTGTTAAAGGATATACATTGATAGTCATATCAATATAGTGATCATGAAATTCGTATTCTCCTTTAAAAGTATGCGTAGGATATTTTGCATTAAGATTACTAATAATCCCATATGCAAGCTTCATACCCTTTGCAATATTGAGTTCCCAAGGCAACTCATTGCTTTTAAATATGATTTTTGTGTATAGAGTAAGTTTATCATATCCATTAAACTTACTCGTACTATATCTGCGAAGCATTGTAATACGCGCATACTTATCGTAGTATTTATCACGGTTATATCCATGCTTCACAGTTTCGCCATATACCATGCTAATGGTATTATATACCTGACCGAATATTTTCGATTCAGTTGTTTCAATTGGTCTTGTAGCTTTACTACGCATTTTATATTCCTTTCATAATAAAGAAAGAAAAGGGACTGGAATTACTCCAGTCCCATCTCTTTTGCTTCTTCCATGAACCAATCTTGTGCAGTGAAAATATCCTTTTTCTTGTCAGGTTCTTTTACCATCTCATATTTATAATTAGGAAGAATCTTTCTCAGATTCGTATTATCCTTCATATAAATTTTCAGATGTTTCATCAACCTTTCACGGATTTCTTCATCTTCCACAAGAATTAAGAGTTCATGTCTTCTGTTCAAATTCCGGCCCATCAGATCAGCAGAACCAATATAGATTCTTGCATTCTTCCCAGTTCCGAATTGATAGACTCTAGAATGCTCCAAGAATCTGCCAACCAGACTGTAGATCTTGATATTCTTCATAGGCTCAATAACACAAGCACCACGAACAAGCATCGTGATCTTTACTCCAGCTTTAGCAGCATCTTGAATAGCTTCAGCAATCTCCACATCAGTGAAACCATTGCACTTGATGAAGATATAACCATCCTTTCCAGATTTAGCTCGTTTGATTTCCGTCTTGATCTCATCTTTGATCGTATCTTTCATATTATAAGGAGCATAAACCACCTTACGAGATTTAAATACTCCCTGATCAGAAGTCATTAAATCAAAGAATCGAGTCAGGTCAAAACACATATCCTGATCAGCAGTGAAATAACTATAATCAGTATACTGTTTGGCATTAGACTCACTATAGTTACCAGTACCTATCTGGGCATATGTTTTCAGACCCTTCTTCTCTTTCCGAGTAATCAGACATAGCTTAGCATGTGTCTTCATATCCGGAGAAGTAAAAGCGATCCGAACACCACCTTCTCTCAAGATTG
>ERZ808258.230-NODE-230-length-25182-cov-6.203009_pt1 | contig 25182 bp, 15 predicted proteins | sample MGYA00521280_ERZ808258 | MGnify/ENA primary metagenome ERZ808258 (study PRJEB31516, sample SAMN03275585) | gut metagenome | biome: mammalia-associated habitat; material: feces | host: Papio cynocephalus | place: Kenya | collected 2012-07-19 ...
CGCTCGGCACGACGAAACGGCGCGACCCGTCGGCATTGAGCGCATAGACCGTCCACGTCCCGTCGGCCACGCGCAGGCTGCACGCCGCGCGCCCGTTCCGCATCAGGTGCGGCAGGCGCCCCCAGTCGAGCAGCACGCGCAGCTCGGCGTCGGCGTAGGCCGTCTCCGAATTCTGCACGTCCGTCAGGTGCGTGACGAGAATGCGGGAGCTTTCCGCCAAGGGCGCGCCGTCCAAAGAGCTCGCCCACACGGTCGCCGGCGCCTCGTGCAGCTCGGCCGTGAACGCCTCGGTCTCGATCACGCCGCGTTCCGCGAATCCGCCGCAGGTTCGGGGCGTCGCGATCGTAAAGGCGCCTGTCGCGCGGTTCACGCCGACAGCGCCTCCGGCTGCACGCGGGAAACCGTCGCCGTCCCCGGTCTGGGCAAGGCCCAGGTCGGCAAAGACCTTCCCGCGCGGCTTCGTCCTGATTTCCGGATAAGTCCCCGCCGCGACCGTCCCGGCCGGAGCCTTCTCGCCCAGCTGCGTGCCGAGCTTTGCGTACCAGCCGGCCCACGTGAACGACGTGGACGTTCCCTTCCCGAATTCGGGATTGGGCGTACGCATGAGCGCGCGGGGCAGGTTGACGGCGTATGTCCTGTCCAGCTCCGGCAGATCGCGGCGCAGGAAGAGGCAGATCGACGCGCGCTCGGAGGCGAGCCCCAACGGGTCGCCGCTCATGTCGAAGTAGTTCAGCGCCTTTCTCTCCGGCGAGACGACGCCCGTCAAGTCGTGGCTCCAGGCGAACCGCCAGAGACCGCTCCAGCCCTGCAGCGCGGCCAGCGCACCGGTCGCGATGCCGCCGACGCCGCGAAACCGGCCCGGAGCCGAGTAGTTGTATTCCGAGCAGGTGAACGGACGGTCCAGGACGCGGCGATGCACCACGCCCTGAACGCCCAGGCTGTCGTTCGCGAGCGGGTTCACGTTCGGACAGCGCGAGGGCAGTTCCCAGCCCCGCTCCAGGAAGTCCGGGTGATCCACATAGAAGTGCTCGTCCACGAAATCATAGTCCGCCTCCTTGCACTGTTGGTACGCGACGGGGAACCAGACGCCGTTCAGGTTCGTCACAAGCGCCCGACAGTTCAAGTCCTCGCGCAAGAACCTCTTCATCCTGTCCGCAAAGGCGCTTTCGGTCTCTTGCAGGAACAGGATGTACGCCTGCGCCTTGAGCCCCTTCGAACCGTCGGCGGACACGGGAAACGCCTCGTCGATTCCGCCATAACGGGTCGGGTCGCGCGTCTTCTTCTCGCGAAGCCACCTCTTCCAGGCCGTGACCCAAGGTTCCTGCCGCGAAAGGTATTCGACATGTTCGCCCTGCGCGGCCTCGTTCACGAGCGAGATCCAACCGAGCGCCGATTCCTCCGCCAGCCGCCGTCCCGTATAGGGGTTCACGTGCCCCAGCCAGTTGCGAACAAACGCGAAGAGGTTGGACTGCATGCCCTCATGCACCAGAAGGTACGCCTTTGCCGCCAGCGTGTCAAGATTTCCCTCGCGGGCGATTCCGATTGCGCGCCAGGCTATGGGACGGCGCGAGACGTAAAGGTCGGTCGTCATGTAGAGACCGTTCTCCACGCACGCCGCGACAAGACCATCGAAGCGCCGCTGCATTTCGGGATTCAGGACCGTTCCGGACGGGTCGCCCGTATTCCGGACGAGAATACTCTCATGATGGTGGAACCGGACCGCGTTGTAGCCGAGCTTGCGGAGCCGGGCCGCGAACCGCCGCGCCTCTTCGCAGGTCGGGGGCGTGTTCGCCTCGTCGCACAGGTTCACGCCGTAAAAGCGCTGCGGAACGCCCGGCAGGTTCTCAAACTCAAATGTCGCGCCTTTCGCAACAACGCGCCCGTATTTCCCGGCCGGGCAGTCCGTCCCCCGGATCCGCGAGAAGTCCAACGCGCTTCCCGGGACAATGTCGCCGGCCGGAGCAAGCGGAACCCAGTCCGCACCGGCACGGACCGTCACGGGATCCGGACGCTTCAGATCGAACGGGCACGCGGCTTCGTAAACGAACGCCTGCACGTATGTGCGCCCTTTCACGAAGGGCTGCTCGTGCGGTACGGCAAAGCGAAGAGAAAAGTTCTCGTTTCCCCAGACGCGGTTATCCTGCACCAGCACGCCTTGAGGGTCGTCGAACGTCAGTGCCGCGCACACCTTGCCGGCCGCGTCAACCAGCCGAACCGTCCGCGCCATGGCATACCCGATCCTGGCCCGCGCCGGCGGATCGGACGGCAGCGGCAGTTCGCGGCCGTCCAGGACGACTTTCCCGCCCTTCAGGTCGCCGCAGCGGAGGTTGACCGTGACGCCCATCTCGGCCAGTTCCATGTCCGCCTCCGGCGTGAACGTCCACTCCAGCCGCGCGGCACGAGCGTCCGTTTTCGTCAAGGCAAGCGTGCCGCTGATTTTTGGCGCATTCTTCCCGTTTGGCGGCAATAGCCAGTGATGTCGACCGTCCTTCCCGGGCAGCAGGCCCCGCTGAGGCTGCCCGCCGCCCCAGCTCAAGTTGAACGCATACGGCTGGACGACGGCGTCCAGCCCCAAAAGCCTCACGATGCCGCCGGATTCGCCGAAGACGCGCGCCGCCGGCTCGTCCCGACGGACGTCCTCGCAATTGTTCAGGACGACTTTCGCCCCGCCATTGCCGACCACGGCGCCACCCGTGCAGCCCTCGACGAAGATGCCGGCGCCATTCAGCTCGTTGTCGATGATCGAGATGTCGTAGTGCGAGTCCGCCGGCAGGGGCTTGCCGGCGCCGTTGTTGCCGCCCACGTGGATGCCGCCGCCGTTCTGGCGGCACTCGTTGCCGCGCACGGTGACGTCGCGGCTGCAGCCGCCCTCCATCCACTGGTACTCCGTCGCGATCTGCATCGTCAGACTTGCGCACCGTTCGATCCGGTTGGACTCGATGAGGCCGTGCGACGCCTTGATCAGGAGGCCGCGAGCGCGCGTATGCCCGAAGTCGCAGCCTCGCACGACGAATCCATTGCCCTGATGGCGGTTCGAGATGATCACGCTGCCGCGCGCAAGCCGGAGCGGGCGCTCCAGCTTCAGCCGGTACGCCTTGCGGCACGACTTCTCGAGGCCGGGCCAGAATCCCAGCGTCAGCATGTAGGCCTTCTCCTCCTCGGTCGTGTCGCCGTCCGCCGTCACCTTCAACACCTTCACGTCGGGAAGGCTCTTCCCCTCGTAGGTCATGACCTGGCACGTGTCGCCGTCGTCGATGGAGAGGCCGAGGTAGTTCACGAGGATGCGAAGCTCGTCGCCGCCCTTCGACTCGGTGACGAGCCCGTACATGCCGGAGATGTTCACGCAGTCGTCGCAGTGGTACTTCGCCTCGCAATCGAGGATGCGCGGCCCGCGCACCGCGCCGCGGTGCATGTTCGCGTCGTGGTTGCCGCTGCGAAGCCGCTTCAGCCCGCGCGGGAAGAGGTCCTCCTCCGGCGGACAGCGCACGATCCGGCAGCGGAGGTACGTGTTCGCGTCGCCGAAGTAGTCCTCGTAGGCGGCGCCGTGCGGCGTCGCGTATTCCGTGATATCCTCGAAGCGGCACTCCGAACAGCGCAGGCTCTTGATGCAGACCGATTGGGCCGGACGGGACTTCTCCCACACGCTCCAGACGGCGACGTCGCCCACGTCGCCGCGACGGTCCTGCCCGCCGGTGATGCGGAACGTGTCAACTCCCGTCTTCGCGATCTCGATGCCGTCGCGGAAGCGCATCGGGTTCTTCAGCTCCCAATCCCCCTTGCCATAGACCTGGATGGGCCAGCACCCGCCATCGCCCTTCTCCCCCTTATCGGGAATCGGATAGCCGTCGATGACCTTCACGTCCCATGCCCCGTCCGCATCGGTCTTCGTGATGACCGCCTGCGTGAACGGCAGGTCGGCGTAGTCGATCGTCAGGTTCTTCAGCGTCACGCGCGCGCAGTCCTCCAGATCGAGCATCCGCGTCTTCACCGTGCCGACGAACTTCGAGCCGCCGAAGTCGATCACGGCGTCCTTGACGCCCTTCAGCCGCAGGTAGGCCGTCTGCCCGAACGCGGGCGTGAGCCAGTACTCGGCCTTCGGCAGCGTGACGCGGCGCTCGCCGCGCGCGAGCGCGTCTGTTATGAACGCGATCGGATCGGGGCAGACGCGCTGCGCCTTCACGGCGCGGTCGTAGCCGCCGTCCAGCGTGAGCGTCTGGTCTCCGCCCGGTCGCCAGCCGTGCGTCTCGCCCTGCACGTAGGTTATCTTCTTCGGCACCGGGAGCGCGCTGTAGAGCGCGGCGAGCGAGGACGGCGGGCTCACGTAGTCGCCCAGCCCCGCGAACTCGATCGCCACCGGGCACGCCACGCGCCGCGCCGCGAAGACGAGGTCGTAGTACGCGAGCGCAGGCGCGTCCGTCTTGGGGCGGTAGGTGGACTTGAGCCGGCCAAGCGTGTCCTGGCCCGTCCAGTCGCAGCCCCACGTGCCGTTCGTGACAAGGCGCGTCACCTTGTGGAAGCGCGAGGCCGCCATGATCGCCTGCCAGCCGCCCTGGCTGCTTGCGGAAACCTCCAGCGTCCGTCCGTCCCACTCCGGCAGCGTCACGAGCCACTGGAGATGGCGAATCGCGCGCATCGCCACGCCCTTCCAGTAGCTCGTCTCGCGGTCGACGTTCGACTCGGGATCCATCCCGTAGCCGTAGCCCGGCTTCGCGATGGACTTGAAGAAGCCTTTGATATAGTCCTCGCCCCGACCGAGGTCGTACCCGTTCACGTTGATTTCCATGCGGATCCGGTCGTGCGGACCACCCGTCGGCACGGGCATCTCCTCCGTCGCCGCACCCCGGTAGCAGGCGAGGACCGGCATCCGGTTCGCCGCGCTCGCCGCGACGGGCACCGTGAGGTAGCCCGTCACGGGGCGTGGTCCGGCGCAGGCGATCCTCACCGCGTAGAGGCGGACCGCCTTGTCCGCGCAGGGGATCTCGCGGCGTTCGGCGGCGACCGGCACGGCGGCAAGCTCCTTCTCGACCGACTGCCAAAAGGCCTCATAGTCCGCCGGTTCCTTCCCGCCCTTCACGGCATACGGCGCGACACCCGCGCCGCCCTGGAAGAAGACGCGCTTCTCCCACTTGTGGTTTTTGGGCACGCGTTTGCCGTCCTTCGTGACGACGTTCGCCTCTATGCAGACAAACCCCGGACTGTCGCTCTTCGTGCGCAAAACGAACGGCTCCTTCACGGGCAGGGGCGCACGCCCTTTCTCCACGACGCCGTCGTCGCCGCGTCGCTCCCAGTCGAGGAAGTAGGTGTCGGCGGGCACGGCGTTCGTCATCCCCTCCAAGACGAGCGAAAACGACATCTCCTCGCCCGGCTCGTAGAACATCCTGCCGCCCGGGGTCGTGCCCCGAATCAGCGTCGAATCCCAGTCCAGCGCGCCGGCGGACAAAGCCGCCAGCACGCCTAGCATCAACAACTTCAGTCTCATCAGCGGACCTGCTTCTTATCGGAGTATGACGGCCATGCCAGCCGACTTCAGATACCATTTGTTGCTTGTACGGCGCCAGAACCAACGGCGATTGTCCAATCCCGCGACAGCGGCAAAATCGCCCGTCACGGATCCTTCCACCCGCAAGACCTCATAATGCGCGCCGCGCTTCAGATTCCCGATATTCCGCACCTCGACGCGCACGTTCTCGCCCAGCGCGAGGTTGCCCTTGATCACGATCGGCTCCAGCGTCGTCCCGCCCTGCGCGTCGATCACAAACGTGCCGCCCAGGGCGACGTCACCCGTGAATGTGGCTCCCTGCGCGCCGGCCAACGTCAATCCGGAGGATGGCGCGAATGCCGGCTCCGTCTCGGCGGGCGGCTGTCCGTCCGTCCACGCCGCGCCCTTCCACTTCGCGACGAGGTACCGCTCCACACGCGTCATCTCGTCGTCCGTCAACGCGCGGTCGTACGCGACGACCTCGCCGACAGCCCCCACGAACGCGCCATTGTAGGTGTAGGCGCCCAGCGCTGTCGGGTTCTTGTCGCTGCCGCGATCCGCCAGGACGGCCGCGAGGTCGGGATGGTTCGCGGGGTCGAGCCGCGTCGCGAGGACGCGCACCTGTCCCGCGCCCAGCGTCAGCGCGTCGTCGCGGCAGACCATGCCGTCCAGCGACACGTAGTCGCCCGCGCCGCCATAGCGGACGCCGCCGCTCACGCCCTCGACCGTCGCCGCGCTGTTGCCGGCGCGGAATCCGCGATCGACGCCGTAGACGCCCCAATAGCCCGCGCAATTGACGGTCTGGGAAGCCGCCAGCGCCAGGAACACCGTCTGGACGGGGCTGGTCTTGTCCGCCTTCAGGACGGCCGTCGGCACGCCGTTCGCGTCTTCCACCGCCGGGAAACTCACGCCGGGGCGTCCGTCCATCGACGACTCACCGTAGGTCGGCTTCTGGCTACCGGCCGAAAAGAGCCCTCTTGCGGACGAGGAGACGCGGCTCAGCCACCCCGTCACGCAATTCGACGCATTGAGGAGGATCGTTTCGCGCCGGCCCGCGTCGCACCAGTAGGCAAGGCCGTTCGTCGGCGGCGCAAGGACGTGCGTCCCCGCCGCGACAGTGCCGCCCGCGACGACGAGCGTCGCGCCCGCGTCGAACCGCGCGCCGACCGCCGAGTCGCCCGCGACAGACAGCGTGACCGGGCCGCCCACGACGCCGTCGAACGCGGCTTTGCCCGTGACCGTCACCGTCGCGGCGACGGCGGACGAGTTCGTGATCGTTCCGGAGCCTTCCAGCGCGGCCACCGTGACCGGGCAGCCGTTCAGGTCGAGCGTCGCGCCCGCCGCCACGTGCAGCGTCGTCTCGGCGGACAGATGCCCGTCGGGATCGACCGTCTCATGCACCGTCCGGCCAAGCCACTTCTCGGCGAGGTAGTTCTCCACGAGACGCGTCTCGCTCTCGCTCAGCACGCGGTCGAAGCACAGGATCTCGCAGTAGTCGCCGTCGAAGTGGCGGGCGCTCTCCTTGTACCAGCCGATGGCCGGCAGGAGTTCCGCGCTTCCCGTCTTTGACGTTCCGCCCCACGAGAGCGTGGTCGCCCAGTCGTCGCGGTCATGGTAAAGCGTCAGGATATGGGGCTTGCCGGCATCGACCGCCGTGTCCTTCTTGACGGCGCCGTCCATGCGCAGACCTCCGGCGTTGCGCGTCTCGATCGTCCAGTTCCCGGACTCCGTCTCGTACTGCGAGGCGTCACCGTTCAGCCGCTGGCCATAATCCCTGCCGCTGTCGCCGATCAGGCCGCCCATGGCCACGGCGCTGTTCACGCGCGCCACGACAAAGAGCGTCCGGTGCGTGGCTTTCGCGTCGGCGACGAGCTGGTCGGCCGTGCCGTCGACGCTCCGCGTGCTGACCACATTGTGGCCGTTCACCTTCCCGGTCTTGCCCCACGTCGGCGAACCCGCCTTCGCGGTAAAGGCGGAAACCGCCGAGCCGCCGCGCGCCTTCCACTTCGTGATGACGCCCGACGCGTCCTTCTCGAAGTCCTCTTCGCGCGAGGCGTCGAACCAGTAGGCGAGGGACTTGGAGAAGCGCGGATCGTCCACGAGCTTCAGCGTGCCCTGGGCGACCGTCGTCGCGCCCGTGTTCGTCCGCGCGGCGCGCGGCAGCTCCAGCGTGCCCGCGCCCGTCTTCGTGAACGCGAGCGTCCCGGCGCCGTCTGCGAGCGGCAGGGCGAACGTGCCGTCCGCCGCGTTGCCGACGACGAGTTCCGCGCCGGCCGCGCTGGCCTCCACGCTGTCCTTGCCGATCTTATCGTCCGACGCGCCCGCCGCGTTCACCGAGCCGAACGCCACGCGACCGCCGACCTTCAGCGTCGAGAAATTGCGGAGCGTCAGCGCGTCAAACGAGATGTCCGTATTGAACGCCGGATTCGCCTGCTTCAGCTCAAGGCTCAGCTGCGCGTTCTTCTCCCTGCGGAAAGCGTTGGCGATTGCCGGCGCCGCGCCGTCCTCCAGGGCCAAGGTCACCTGCGCATTCTCCTGCACATGGACACGCCCCGTCCCCAACGTCGCGGTTTTGCCGTGGAGCGCCAAGCGGGTCGTCCCGTCCGCTTCCAGCCGTCCATAGTCGCTGGCGTCATAGAAGTGATAGGCGCCGCCGTTCACATGCAGGTCGCCCGGCCCCTTCACGCCACCGCGAAAGTGGACGCCGACGCCGGACGCGCACGTCAGACCCGCGTTGTCCACGAGCGTGACGGCTTTCGCGAACTCAGACCCGTCGCTGCCGTCCAGGAAGTTAAGCGCGCCGCCCTCGTCGCCGCCGCTCGCGCCCGGCGCCTGCAGTCCGAAGCCCGACAGGGAGACGTTCTGCTCGAATGCATCCTTCGTCGACGGGCGCACAGACGCGCCGCCACCGCCGCTGCCGCCCATGACGAACAGGTCGCCGGCGGGGAATGTCGCGCCGTTCTGAAGCCAGACGAGCGCACCGCTCACGGTGGTCGGCCCCTTCCACTGGCAGAAGCCGGGATAGAGGAAGAACATGCCGGAGCGTCCCTTCTCCTCATGCGAACGCGAGGCGAGCGTCACGCCGCCCATGCCCGTGACCTTGGTCTTGAGTTCGATTGCGCGATTGCTTCCCCAGCCATCCTGCTTCGGCGTGCTGGCCCACAGGACGCCCGGCGACGCGCCGAAGTCGATCGTGCCTTCGCCCTGAACGGTCAGCGGCTTGTTCTGGCCCAGCGAGACCTGCCGGTTGAAGATGACGCCGGCCGGATGCGAACCGTCGCCGACCGTCAGCGTCGCGCCGCTCTCGACTTTCAGCGTCGCCGAATTGTCGAGGACGAGCGAATGGACTTTCTTCGATTGCGTGAGCGTGTTCGTCTCGGAGAGGACGGCCACGTCCGTCTCGCCCGCCGCGTCCCACGCCTTCGTCGTGCGGGGGACAAGCCCCTTCGTCTCGTCGTAGGCGAGGAACGAAAGCGGCGCGGAGGCCTTCGTCCGGTCGCGGACGACCAGCCCGGCGTCGAGCATGCCGCTCGTCGCCGCGTCGGGTGCCGTCGTCACCTTCAGCTTTTCCGCCTCGCCGAGCGCGGACGTGCCGCCCGACGGCGCGATCTCCAGCGTCGCGCCCGCGCCCTCGCGCGTCAGCGTCGGCGCCGTCAGCGTGGCCAAACCGCCCGAGGGCGCGGCCCACGCGAGGCTGCCGCCCTGCGCCCCGTAAGCGAGCTTCGGCAGGCTTGCCTCAACGGCGCCCGTTGCGTTCGGCGCCCACTTCGCCGTGCCGCCGCGCACGGCGAGCGTCGCATTGTCTCCCTCGGCGAACAATGTGCCGGACGATCCGGTCGTCACGAGTTCGCCGCCGCCGACCGCCACCGTCGCGAAGTTCGAGAACGGACGGTTGGCCTGCACGGTGGCGCCGCCGTGCTTGGTGAAGACGTTCTGGCCCGTCCCCGAAATCGCCAAGTCCAGGATCGGCCCGCGCGCGCCGGCGGATGAACTTGCACTCCCGTCCGCGTTCAGGAACGTGCGGTCGCCCGTCAGCGTCAATGACCCGCCGTCCGCTGCCGTCACCGTCGGAGTCTGTCCGTTCAGCTGGACGCGCCCGAAGTCAAGTCCGTTCAGTTCGACCGAACTTTTGAAGGTGATGTTGCCGGCCGCAGCGCCCGTAAAGTAGGCGATGCCGCCGTCGCCCGGCACACGGTCTCCTTCCCATAGGCGAATCGTCTCCCACGGATTGAGCGCCATTCCCCACGACGGCCAGTAGTAGCCGTCCGTCGCCGCGCCGGCTGTCAGGCACAAACCTAGCGCGCAAGCGCCCGCCAGTCGCACCCTGCCTTTCTGTCTGATTGCGCAACGTTTTGCCGTTTCCATTCTCATTGTCTGTATCTCCTTGTTCGCTTTTGTCAACGTAAATGATCGCCGTTCAGAACCAGACCGAGAAAGCATCCGCTTCCTCGCCGCGCGGGTCGTCGCCCGCGCTCTGGAAGTCGCAGACCTTCACGCGCACCGGATTCTCCCCCGGCACGGCGAGCGTCGCCGTCCACGCGCCCCACACGCCCCAGGATGCCGCTTCGTCCTTCCCGCACGGCTCCAGTGCGACGGACGCGCCCTTCATGTTCACTGTCCGCCCAGGGAAGATCTCCGCCTCAGTGTCGCCCACGCGCTTCGCCTTGGCGAGCAGCAGCGGACCGCGCCAGAGCGTCGCGGCGGCCGACTTGAGGTAGCGGCGGCGCACGTCCCACCCCTTCTTGCCGTCCCAGCCGTCGGTGTAGCGCGTCTCGGCCCACCAGGCGAGGCGGTCCTCGCCCGTCGGTCGCTCCGGCGGCAGGTCGCGCTCGACCAGCCGCGCCGGCATCGCGAACGTGAGACGGTACGCCTTCCCGTCGTCCGACAGCGGCGCGACGTCCATCTTCCCGCACCAGCCCGGCTTGCGGAACGCAACGGGAGCCTTCTCCGACAGCCTCACCGTCACGACGTTCCCGACCGGGTAGTCGCCGGAGATCGCGACCGTCACGCCGTCCAGCGTCACGGTCGCATCCTGGTAGAGGTTCACGTGGAACGTCCCCGCGCGATCGCGCGTGACCGTTCCCTCGGCCACGTCCATCCACGTGCGCGCCATGTTGTTGACGCAACAGTGGTTGTAGGCGAAGCCGCACTGGTACTGGTTCTCGTGGCGGCACTGGCCGCGCACGAAAAACGCGCCGTAGTCGCCGCGCCGGAAGACGCCTGGCAGGAAGTTGTTGAGGTAGGCCGTCTCGACGCTGTCCATATAGCGGCCGTCCCCGGTGATCTCGAACAGGTCGAGGTTCAACCGGATCCAGTGGATCGCGTCGCAGACCTCGGAAAGCGCGTTCAGGCGCTTCGCCGCGTGGATGAACTTGTCTCCGTAGCCGACGCCGCCGAAGGGGTTCGCCTCGCTCGCCGCGAGATTGTCGCGTATGGCCGCGACCGTCGTCAAGCTGCGCGCGTCGCCCGTCACGCGATGATACTCGAGAAGCCCGTCCAGGCAACTCATCAGCTCGTAGCACTTGGCCCAGTCCCACGGCTTCGGATACCAGTCGGCGAGAGCCTTTCCGTTCGCCGCGTTGCGGAAGAAGTTCGGGCTCGCGCCGTCCTCCCGGTCCCAGTCCGGCAGCATCTCCGCCGCGTAGTCGAGGTACTTCCGGTCGCCCGTCTCCGCGTGGAGCAGGAGGAGCGGCTTCAGTACGGACATTGAAGGCAGCCCGTTGAAGCCGAGCGTGCCCGTGTCGCGCAGCCGCAGACCGCGCCGGTGCAGCATGTCGATCCACTGGTCCATCTGGCGGACCGCCGAATCGAGGATCGCCTTGTCGCCCGTCGCCTTGTACGCCGCCAACATACCCCAGATCGCATACTTGCGGTTCCAGAGATTCCAGACGGGATACCAGCCGTAAATCCTCATCGTGAGTGCCGGATCGGCGATCGAGACCAATTCTTTGTCGCGATACGAGCCGAGGTAGCCGTCCGCGTCCTGAAGCGCCATCAGGCGGCGGCACTCCTCCCGCACGAACGCGAGGAGCGCGGCGTCCTGCAGATAGTCCGCGACGCGCGCGGTGCTCAGCATCAGCTTGCCCCAGAACTCGCCGCGCCAGAGTCCGCCGTGTCCGAGGATGTCGTCGTCCCGCGTCTCGAACGCGCGACGCGCCTCGCCGAAGATCTCCTTCTGCGCAAACGGACTTTGCATGCGTTCGCGCGCGAAAGCCTCCAGCTTCGCGCCCGGCACGGACCCCAACCGCACGTCGCGCAACCGCGGCGCACGCATCGCATCGGCGGACGGGGCCGCGCACGCCGCGCACGACAGCGCCGACAAGACCAAAAGCATGTTGAATCGAACCAGGTTCATGGCAGATTTTTCCTTCGCAGTAACTCCATACGGCGATAGTATAGCATATCGCCGGAAGGAACAGTATGCCGAACGCACGGAATTGTTTATGCGCTTTGCGACATGTTTCGCGCCTTGCGACAACGACCGCCCCGCGACACCGGGGCGTCGGCGCTTACGTATGGAGCTTGCGCCATTCGCCCGGCGGAAGCCCTGTGCGCGAGAAGAAGAAGCGGCGAAAAGCCGTATTGTCGCGATACCCGCAGTCCAAATAGATGCTCTCGAGCGAGCGGCCCGGGTTCTTGAGAAGTTCGCACGCACGCGCATACCGGACATCCAGGATCTCCGCCATGATGGAATGCCCGGTGAACGCACGGAAGTCGCGTTCCGCCTTGCGCCGCGTACAGTTGAGGTACTGGACGACCTCCCGCGCGCCAATGCCCTCGCAGGCATGCTGGCGGATGAAGCCGACGGCGCTCTTGAGCCGTGCCGTACCCGCGTTGAAGCGGCGCGTCGACTGGCGCCGGATGAGAATCGCCTCGGAAAGGCACTTGACCGGCGGGGATACCTCGAGCCCCCGCATCAGGCTGTCCAGCATTTCCGCTGCGCGATAACCCGACTCGTCGAAATTCTGGGTCGCGCTCGTCAACGTCGGCTCCGAACCGTCGCACAGCGTCTCGTCGTTGTCGATGCCGACGATGGCGACGTCTCCCGGGACGGCATAGCCGAGCTGGAGGCAGAAATTCGCGAGATCGCGCCCGATCCGGTCGTTCGCCGCGAAAATTCCGCACGGCTTCGGCAGACTTTGCAGCCAGACCCGCATGCGCCTCAGGTGGTCGACGACCTGTCCGTTGCCGTCTTCCAGGACGAACGTCGGGCTGCGGAAGCCGGCGAATTCCTTGAGAAACCGGTTGCGGCGCACCTCCGCCCAGCCGACGCGCACGTAATAGCCGGCGAAGGCGTAATGCCCGTACGCGAGCGACTTCAGCTCCCCGATCGCCTTCTCCGTCGCGCCGATCGAATCGTAGACGACGCCGTAATAGGGGCCGTGCATCTTTCGCGGGTCGGCGTCGCAGTGGACGGCCAGGCCCTTCATCCGGGGCGGGACGTAGACGTCGTCGCCGTCGATGATGACGCCGTCCGGCCGCCAGTAGTCGATTGCGTCCTTCCAAGGATAGCTGATGTCGTGCGCGATGTCCTCGACAAGATGCAGCGTCCATCCGTGCTGGCGCGCATAGCGGCAGATCCCCGCAAAACGCTGTCGCGCCGCAGACCACCTCCCCAAGTGGACAAGGACGACCTTGCGAGCGGATTCCCTCATCGCGAAAACGATCCCTTCTCTCCGCGCGGCCGGAGCCTCGGCGCGCCGGACGCAGGATCATGTTCTTGAAGTCCGCGCCGGAGTGGTCGCCCTGCAGACAGATGAAGCCCGGCGCGAACTCGTTCGCGTCCACCGCGCCGCCTGTGACGCCCACGACCGGCGCATCCTCGATGATCGTCGTGCCGTTGAGGACGACGGTCAGGTGGCGCTTGCAGAGCGTGACGCTCATGTGCCGCCACTCGTCCGCCGGCTTCTCCGCGGCAACCTTGAGCCCCAACTTGCCGGGAAGCGCCCCGTCCTTGAACGACCGGTTTCGGGCTCATGTTTCTCTCCCAGTGCATATGCAAGAGGGTCACGCGCGCAACTTCCAGCACGCCCAGGCGGAAAGCGACTTCGAATCGAAGAGCGTTCCGCCGCGGATGGCGGACTCGACTTCCGCGGCGTCCAGGACGACCGGGTGCACGTTTTCGTCCGGATCCTGATGCTGGCCGTGGGGCGTCTCCGCCAATTCCGCGAAGAAGAGATGGATGCGTTCCTCGCAATAGCCCGGCGTGCAGACGATGGTGGACAGCCTTTCGAGGCGCGTCGCTTCGTATCCGGTTTCCTCCGCCGTTTCGCGCCGGGCGGCCTCTTCGGGGGACTCCCCCGGTTCCATGCCGCCGGCGATGATTTCCACGAGGGGTTCCTCGACCGCCTTGCGGTACTGGCGCACGAACACGAACTTGCCGTCCGGGCGCCGTGCCAGTATGCCGACGGCGGCGCCATGGCGCACCACTTCGCGCGTGGTGCGGCGTCCGTCGGGAAGTTCTATGTCGAGAACGTCCACCGCGATCAGCTTGCCCGTGAACACGCGCCGCGCGGCGAGCGTCTTTTCCGTCAAATCTTCATACGCCATCTTGAACCCTCCTTTATTGCGGAACAACGGACAGTATACCATATCCGCTGCGCACGGGCAATGCCGCGGCGCACGGGAATGGCGGTCCGGGCGGGACGGATTCGCCCCTCCGCGCGTCAGATATGCGCGAGAAAATCGCGGAAAACGCGCGTATCCGCCGTCAATTCCGGATGCCAGGCGAGCGCCGTGATGGCGCCTTGGCGGACGGCCGTCGCATGGCCCGCGTGGGTCGAAAGCGTCTCCACGCCCGCGCCGACGGACACGATGCGCGGTGCGCGGATGAACGTCATGGGCACATCCCGCAGCGTGCCGTAAGCGCCGCGGGCGGCGAAACTGCCCAGTTGGCGGCCGTACGCGTTCCGCGCCACGGTCACGGCGAGTTCGCCGAACCAGACGGTCGGGTCGCCCGCCAGCTTTTCCGCAAGCAGAATCAGCCCGGCGCAGGTGGCGAAAGTGGGGAGTCCGGCGGCTATCCGCTCCTTGAGCGGCGCGAAAAGCCCCAGGTCCTTCAGCAGTTTGCCCTGCACGGTCGACTCGCCGCCGGGCAGGACCAGCGCGTCGAACGGACGGGCGATATCCGCCAATTCGCGGATTTCGAAGGTGTCCGCCCCCGCCGCCTGGAAGGATTTCTCCTGTTCGGCGAAGGCGCCTTGCACGGCAAGGACGCCGACACGGGGACGGTTCGCGGCGCTGCTCATTTGCCGCGCTCCTCCATGATGGTCTGGATCTCGTCCGCGTTGATGCCCACCATCGCCTCGCCCAGGTTCTCGGAGAGTTTGGCGATGAGTTTCGCGTCCTGCCAGTTGGCGACGGCCTGCACAATGGCGGCCGCGCGCTTGGCCGGGTCGCCGCTCTTGAAGATGCCGGAACCGACGAAGACGCCTTCCGCCCCGAGTTCCATCATGAGCGCCGCGTCCGCCGGGGTCGCCACCCCGCCCGCGGCGAAGTTCACGACCGGGAGCTTGCCCTTCTCGTGCACCTCGCGCAGCAGGTCCAGCGGAACCGCCAGCTGCTTGGCCGCCTCGAAAAGCTCGTCCTCGCGCAGGGACGCCACGCGGCGGATTTCGCTTTGCATGCGGCGCATGTGCCGCACGGCCTGCACGACGTCGCCGGTGCCCGGCTCGCCCTTCGTGCGGATCATCGTCGCACCCTCCCCGATGCGCCGCAGGGCTTCCCCGAGGTCGCGCGCGCCGCACACGAACGGCACGCTGAACTGCGTCTTGTCGATGTGATAGAGGTCGTCCGCCGGCGACAGCACTTCGCTCTCGTCGATGTAGTCGATCTCGATCGCCTCGAGAATGCGCGCCTCGGCGATGTGGCCGATGCGGCACTTGGCCATGACCGGAATCGACACCGCCTCCTGGATGCCCTTGATCATCGCCGGGTCGCTCATGCGGCTCACACCGCCCGCCGCGCGGATATCCGCCGGAATGCGCTCCAGCGCCATGACCGCGCACGCGCCCGCCGCCTCGGCGATCTTCGCCTGCTCGGGCGTCGTCACGTCCATGATCACGCCGCCCTTGAGCATCTGCGCCAAGTTGCGGTTGACTTCCTGCCGTTCATTCATTCTTTTTGTCCTTTCCGTAAGGCGCTTGCGCGCCGCACGGCGCTTTGCCGCGCACTTTGGTGGAATATTGTATCACGACCGTTGCATGTATACAATACCGTCTATTGTATGGGCGACAATTCGCGGGAAAACACGTTTGCGGCGCGATGGGACACTCTTGTCCGGCCCGCAAGGGTCCGCAATCCCTGCCACTAGAGGAGGGAGCGCCTTGTCCGTCATCCCTGTCTCGCCGGAACGGCGATGCCGTTGCGCCGGAACGGTGATGCCGTTGCGCCGGAACGGTGATGCCGTTGCGCCGGAACCGCCACCCCGTTCTACTGGAACGGCACGGGAGGGGTGGTCCGGCTCAGGGACGGGCGCGGCACTTTTGGATGTATTCGTTCAGGGGCGTGCCGTCGATTTCGATGTCCGAAAGGACCATCCGCCCGTCCTGCACACGGTAGACGGCCACGGAATTCGTGCGGGAAAGCGTGAAAAGCCGCCCTTCTTCGTCCGCCAGCCGCTCGTTGAGGAAGAATTGGTCGGGCAGCTGGACCTCGAAATAGTCCGGCGGATCATCTTTCCCGCTATAGTTCCGGTAGCGTGCGCGCGCCTTCACGTCCGTCGCCCAAAGCCCCGGGCCCTGCGGTTCCAGTCCGCACGCCGTCACGCGGGAGAGTCCGTTCGAGCCCCCGATCGGGTCTATGCGGATCGCCGCGGGGAACAACCGATAGGGATGACGGACGCCTCCCAAGCGAAACGCCGCGTCGTAGTCCACGCGTTCCCTTACCCGTATACGCAAGTAACGCCCCCGGAACGGGTCGCTTGGATCATACGCCTCGCAGGCGAACCGGCAGACGGTTCCCCCTGAAGCGACGCGTTCGTAGCGCACGATAAGCCACGCGAACGCGGCGATTTGCACGAGCAATGTGGCCGCGAGCGCGGCGGTCCAACGGCTATTCTTGCGGTTCATGCGGACCTCCTTTGGCGGATAAAGCGTAAAAGCACGGCATTCGCCGCCAAAAGGACGATCCCGCACCCCAGCAGCGCGCACCCTTTCGCGGTGAAACTCACGTCCGTCATGAAGAATTTGCCCAGAATGACGAACAGGAGGAGGATGACGCCCAGATTGACGGTCCGGAGGCTCAATCGGCAGATTCCGGCGACCAGAATGGCGCTTTCGACCGCGACGGCCGCCCCGAAGAATGCGGGACGGGGCGAGAAACCCCATGTGGACGCGGCGATCGCCCCGACCAGGAGCCCCGTCTGGCCCCAACCCGGAATCTTGAAGCGTACGCCCAGAAGACCGACGACCGCCGCGCAGAAGACATAAGGCAGTACGCCGGTTTCAGAGGACGAAAGGATGTGCATGCGTTCCAGTCCCAGCACGGCAATCGTCGCGGAACCGACGGAATAAGCGAGCGCGGCGGCGATTGAACCGGGAATGAAGCCCCAAGCCCCCGCCTGCCGCCGCAGGAAAAGGCAGTACCCCGGGACGGAAAGCGCCGTAAGCAGCGCGCCGCCGAGCAGGATGCAGCCCCCGCCCCCTTCGGAGAGATACAGGCTCGTCTGGTAGGCGACCGCCCAGACGAGCGGGAAGCCCAGCCACAGAATCCGCAGAATGCCGGACGGCACAAACCAGGCGAGCGGCAGGGTGCAGAGCGCGATAAAGAAGATGAACCCCGGCAGCGACCCGCCCAATTGGTACGTCTGCGCCACCAGACTCGCCCCGGCAATGAAGGAAAGAAGCCAAACCACCCCCACCGGCTCCCAAAAGGCGGCGGATTCCGCGTTTTTGCGTGCGGCCGCGCAGGCGCAAAGTCCGCACAGGACGGCCGGGGCCATCGCAAGCGCCGCGCGGACGCCGCGACCCAGGTCCGCCCAATTCGCCGCGACAAGCGCGATAAGGCCCAATCCGACGCAAAACGCACCGATTACGCCGAAAAGCACCGCGAGCAGGCGTTTGCGCAGCGGGGAGGGTCCGTTATAGCGCGGCAAAAGGCGCGCGGCGGTTTCGGGGGATACGAGCCCCTCCGCCTCCCAACGCCGTATTTCGGCGCACATCCAGGTCTGTTTGCTCATGCGTACGCTCCTTTGTGGCACTTTCGTTTACAGGAGCATTATACCATAGTATGCAGATTCCGTCCAGCGCAACCCACGACGGCAAATATAGACTGTTCGTGCGACAGAAAAGGCATTGACACAGGACCTCTCCATAAGGTATAATACGCGGCGACAAATATAGACGGGAATAAGACGCATGCCAAACAAATACAAAGAGAACGCGGACGGCCACCTCACCGGCAAACGCCGCTGCACGCTTCCGCATTGAAAAGGGACTGCAAGACATGAAAAAACAAAGGCATGTGCTCTTTTGCAGCGATGATGCGGGGTTCAGCCAGCTGAAAGTGGCGACTTATTCCCTGCTGCAGGCGGCGGATCCGGCGCGACCGTTGCGGATTTCGGTCTTTACGGGCGGGGAGACGAAACTCAGTCCGGCCCACCGGGACGAATGGACGGAGCTTGCCGCGGCATATCCGTTCGCTTCGGTCGAAATTGTGGATGTCAGTCCCATTCTGGCGAAGTACCATGATGTTTTGTACAATCCGTCCGCCCCGTGGGGGATGCTGACGTGGGCGCGGTGCTTCATAGGCGGGGTTTTCGCGTCCGAAACAGGGAACATCGTCTATTTGGATATCGACACCTTCGTTTGCCGCGATTTGGGCGAACTGTACGATTTGGACCTGGGAACGGACGCGCTCGCGGCGGTTTACGAGGATTCGCGCGCGGAAGGCGCCGTGCGCGATCCGGCCTACTGGGGAAATGCCGCGCTCGCCGACCCCCGGGCGACCCGCTATTTCAATGCAGGCGTCCTGGTCCTCAATCCGGAGGTGTTCCGGTCCGAAAACGTGCTGTCCCGGATGATGGATTGGTACGCGCAGCATCGTGCGCAGGCAACCCGGCTCGACCAGGACGCCCTCAATGCGCTCTTCTGGAATCGCATCCGGGCCCTGCCGCCCAAATGGAACTACTGCGACGGATGGTGCGAACGGCAACTCAAGTACAGCGTCCGGGAGAAGGAATGGCGCGGGAATCCCCCTCAGACGATCCTGGAAGCGATCGGTTCGCCTGGGATCGTCCACTTTTGGGGAAAATCGAAGCCGTGGAAATGGAACCACCGCCCCGAACGCAAGCGGTATGAACGGGCCATGCGGGAGCTGGGAATGGTCAAAAAAGGGCAATTTTTGCCCGGGACGACACGGGCGCGGCGGTTGGAAGCATGGTTTTTTGATGGCTACCATGCGCTTCTGCGGTGCCTGGCGGCATTCCGCCTGAAGCGGCTCGGTTGAGAGCAGGCAAGAAGAAAGAGGCTCCCGGCACGCCTGTCGAAAGGACAATGCCTGAAGCCTCCTGCGGGAACCCTCCCGCCGGCCCACCCTTTCGGGGCGCGGTCCCCGGTCAGGAGCGCGGCGGTTCGTGGCGGACGATTTCCGCCGTTTCAAGATAAATGACGTCTTCCGCGATATTTGTGGCGATATCGCCCAGGCGTTCCAGGCAGCGCGAAACCGTCAGCGCGTCGAGATAGTAGCCCGCGGCGGATGGCGTGGAAAGGATGCCTATCGTGGCGCGTTCGTAGCTTTTCTTGTGGAGGGCGTCCAGTTCGTCGTCGCGCGCCAAAATGGCGCGTGCCAGGGCAACGTCGCTTTTGGAGAGCGCCACGAGCGAATCCACGAACATGGTTGTCGCGTAGGAGCCCATCTTCTCGAAGTCCCAGGCCACCGCTTTCCGGTAGCGTTTGGCGTCTTCCACGCGATTGGCGATGTTGACGGCGAGGTCGCCGGCGCGTTCGATTTCGCCGTTCGCTTTGAGGATCGTGATCACGCGGCGCAAGTCCGTCGCGACGGGCTGGTAGAGCGCGAGGATGTCCAGGCACTGCTCTTCTATGGCGTTTTCCGCCAAATCGATGGCCGAATCGCCTTCCACCACCGTTTCCGCCAGGGAGACGTTTTCCGTTTCCATGGCCTTGACGGCGGAAATCACGGCATTCTGCGCACGCGCGGCGTTTTCGGAGATCTGCCCCTGGAGCCGCGCCAACGCCTTTTCAAAGTGTACTTTCATTGTCATATCAACCAAACCTCCCGGAAACGTAGTCTTCCGTCTGTTTTTCTTTTGGATTCGTAAAGATTTCCTTCGTCGGACCGACTTCCACGATTTTCCCCTTGTAGAAGAATGCCGTCCGGTCGGATATGCGCGAGGCCTGCTGCATGTTGTGCGTCACGATGACGATGGTGAAGTCCTTGCGCAGACGGTCCATGAGTTCCTCGATCTTGAGCGTGCCCACCGGGTCGATCGCGCTCGTCGGCTCGTCCATGAGCAGGACTTCCGGCTCCGCGGCGATGGCGCGCGCGATGCACAGACGCTGCTGTTGGCCGCCCGAAAGCGCCGTGCCCGGCTTGGCGAGGATGTCCTTCACTTCGTCCCAGAGCGCCGCGCCGCGCAAGGCCTGCTCCACCCGGTCGGCCAGCTCCGTCCGGCTCAGCTTGAAGTGCAGTCGCAACGGGTAGGCCACGTTGTCGAAGACGCTCATGGGGAACGGCGTCGGCTTCTGGAAGATCATGCCCACCCGGCGGCGCAGTTCCAGCAGATCCACGTCCGGGTCGAGGATGTTCTTCCCGTCCAGCAGAACCTCGCCCGTCGCGCGCTGCCCGCGGTGGAGCTCGAAAATGCGGTTGTAGATGCGCAAATGCGTGGACTTTCCGCATCCGGAAGGACCGATGACCGCGGTGATCTTGTGTGCGGGCACCTCGAGATCGTTGTCGAAAAGCGCCTGGTGTCCGCCATAGAAGAAGTTCAGGTTCCGCGTCACGATCTTCGGCGGGCACTCTTCTTTCGCAGGCGTTTTGACTTGGTTTTCTTGCATATGAAGTCCTTTTGCTTAGATTAGGAGTCCTGTCTTTCCTTGCGCAGGGCGACGGCGCGCACGACGATGTTCAGCACGAGAATGAACCCGGCCACGACAAGCGCCGCGCCCCAGCCGATGCGGTGCATCGCCTCGAAAGGCGAATCAAGCGTGTCGTTGTTGATCAGAACCGGCGCGGACGGCGTCGGGCCCGTGAAGTAGTCCGTCGGCCACGCGTCGGCGAAGAGCGCCGTGAAGAGCAGCGGGGCCGTTTCGCCCGAAACGCGCGCGACGGCGAGCAGAATGCCCGTCAGCATGCCGCTTTTCGCCGCGCGGCAGACGATGCCCAGCGTGACGCGCGCCCGGGTCGCCCCGAGGGCCAGGCCCGATTCGCGCAAGGTGTCCGAAACGCCGGCGAGTTGGTCTTCCGTCGTGCGCACGACTACCGGGAACATCAGGATGGACAGCGCGACCGAACCGGCGAACCCCGAGAAGGTTCCCGTCGTCACGACGAGAATGCCGTAGACGAACAGACCGACGATGACGCTCGGGATGCCCATCATGACATTGATGACGAAGCGCGCCAGGCAGGCGTAGCGCCCGTCCTTGCCGAACTCCGCCAGCCAGATGCCCGCGGCGATCGCCGGCGGAATCGCGAGAATCGCCGCGCCGCCCGTGATGTAGAGCGTACCGAGAAGCGCGTTGGCGATGCCGTTTTCCGGCTCGCCGTAGGGCTTCGACGGGTTCGAAAGGAGCGTCCAGGAAAGTGCCGGCGCGCCTTCCTTCACGATGGTGTAGATGATCCACGCCATGAGGGCGAGCGCCAGAAACGTGGCGAACGCCGAGAACGTGCGCATGAGCGCGTCGTTCAGTTTGCGAAATGTAGCGGCACGCGGTTGCATAGCTTACTCGTCCTTGTCGCGCAACAGTCTCTGGGTGACAATCTGGATGACGAATTCCAGGGCCAAGAGGACCGCACCGAGACCGAAAAGTGCGCTCTTGTGAAGGCCGGTCGCTTCCGCAAAGTCGTTTGCGAGCGTCGCGGCGATCGTCGTGCAGCTGTCGAATATGCTCGTCGGAATCGCGTTGATTCCGCCGCACACGAAGAGGACGGCCATCGTTTCGCCCAACGCGCGCCCCAGACCGATCAGGATGCCACCGACAAGTCCGCGGCGCTGTGCGCGCACGATGACATTCCACGTCGCTTCCCAGCGGGTGCACCCGACGCCCATGGCGGACTCCGTCAGGGAGATGGGCGCCTGTGCAAGAACGTCGCGCATGACGGCCGAAATGTAGGGCAGCACCATGAGCGCCAAAACGAGCGCCGAAGGCAGAAGGCCGAAACCCGTCGTCTCGACCCCGCACTTGGCGAGGAGACCCTGCAGAAGAGGGCACAGAACGAACAATCCCCACATGCCGTAGATGACGCTCGGGATCGCCGCGAGCAAGTCGAGGGCATGCGCCAAAGGCTTGGAAGCCCAGGGCGGCGCGCTGTTCACGTAAAGCGCCGCGGCAAATGCGAGAGGGACCGCCAGAATGAGTGCGAGTACCGTCGTCGCGAGCGTACCCACAATCGCGCCGGCCGCGCCGAACGAACCTGCTCCAGGGTCCCAGTTGGAGGTGAGGATGAACTGGAAGCCTTCCGCTTTCCAGATGTCGCTTGAGGCGTAGCCAAGCTCGACGACAAGCGCGACCGCGAGGACGAGCCCCGCGGATACGCCTGCAAAGCAGATTGACTTGAACGCACTGTCGGTTGAAATCTTCACTGCTTTAGACTTTTGGTGTTACTTGGCGACCGGGATGTAGTAGAGCTTCTTCGCCGTCTCGCCGCCGTGCTTGAAGCACCAGTCGAAGTAGGCGTTGAGCGCCGCGCGCTTGGCCGCCGGGGTATCCTTGCGGACGAGGATGTAGGTCTTGCCGATGATCGGCCAGCTCTGCACCGTCGGAACCTCAATCTTGCCGCCAACGTTGATCTTGGCGACATTCAACTTCGACTCCAGCGCGAACGTGTATTCCGTGTAGCCGATCGCACCTTTGATGCGCGCCACGTTGTTGCAGACGCCCGGGTTCTTCTGGCCCGCGATGCCGCACGGCCACTTCAGCTGCTTCGCGACGCCATAGCGCTCCTTCCACTCGGGGGAAACCTTCGAGAGGTAGGTCGTGAAGATGTGCGTCGTGCCCGAACCGTCGCCGCGGTGCACCACCGTGATCTTAAGGTCGGGAAGCTTCAGACCGGGGTTCAGTGCCGCCAGGCGCGCATCGTTCCAGCGCGTGATCTTGCCGAGGTAGATGTCGGCGAGCGTCGCACCGTCGAGAACGAGCTTGCCATCCGGCACGCCCGGGAGGTTCACGACAGGAACCACCGCGCCCGAAACCATGTGGAACTGCTCGAGACCGGCTTCTTCACACTGCTTTTCCGTCAGCGGAGCGTCCGTGCCGCCGAAATCGACCGTGCCCGCCTTGATCTGGCTGATGCCGGCCGAGGAGCCGACGGACTGGTAGTTCACCTTGGCGCCCTCGCCCGACTGCGTGTACGCATAGCACCACTTCTGGTAGAGGGGAGCCGGGAAGCTGCCGCCCGCACCGTTGAGTTCGAGGCGCTCGGCCGCGAAGGTCGCGAAGGTCGCGAGGGCCGCAATCGCCGCGCTCGCCGCGTAACTTACAACTTTCATGTCTTTTGTATTCATTGTATTGTTCCTTTTCTTCGTAGGTTTTACGACAGATATTATGGACTTTATTTGTGAGTGTTTTGTTTTCGTCGCGTTAAACTTGCATTAGAAGTTCCACGCCAGCTCCGCGCGCCCGAAGAACGCGCCGTGGCGGCTGTCGTCGTCGAAGTAGTCGCCCTTGCTGAAATATTCGCCCTGGAATGCGAGCTTGCCGCCCTTGAGAATGTCGGCGCCGAAGAGCTTCGCCGGCTTGATTTCGTACTTGATCTGGCCGTAGCCGCCGCGGAACGTGCCGTCGGCCTCGTCTTCCTGGACGGCCGTGAAGAGCGGACCGGCCTGGATCTTGACGGACGAGAAGCTGCCGACATTGCTCTTGAACGCGAGGTGCGGATAGACCAAGTTGTTGTAGTTGTACTTCGTGTACATCGGCGCAATCGTCTCGCCCAGACCCGTTTCGCGATTGAAGACGGAGTGCCACGCGTGCTTGCCGCGCTCACCGTCCGAGTCGCCCGACAGCGCCCAGATGGCGCCCGTGAACTTAGGCTTGAAACCGAGCTTCGGCGCGTAGGTGAGGCCCGCATAGCCCTGGCCCGCGAAGAGGTTGTCCGAACCGCCCTGAACGGCGACTTCGAACTCGCCGCTCAACGTATCCGTGAAGCGCGGCAGAAGACGCGTACCCACCGTCACGGTGTCGGCCTGCGCACCTTCATCGCGATATTTGACCTTTTTCGTTTTGGGCCCCTTGCCCTCATCGAAAATCTGAGCGCCGCGCAATTCGGACTTGTAGACGACATACGCATCATAGCCAAAGGACTTGTTGGAACGATCCTGCCAGTAGAGGCCGGCGCCCAGTTCATCCTGGCCGTAACCCGTCGTATCGTAGGGCGTACCTTTATATTTGCCATCCTTCTTGTTTTTATGCGTAGAACCCAGGGTCGGCAGCCAGTCTTCGCGCGCCATGTAGAACGCGAACGCGTCCAGCGTGCGCTTCTTGTCAACGTGCAAGGTCATGCGAACCCCGTCGAAGTACGCCGAACGCGACCCGTCGCCGCCCGTGCCGTCCGCGATTATGCGCTTCGAACCGAACGCCATATCCTGACGGCCAACCTTCAAGTCGACGACGTCGAAGAGGTTCTTGTAGGTGAAGTACAGGTTGTCGATGAACGCCACGTCCGGGAAGCCCTTCTCGCGCGACTTCGACTCCGGGCTGCGGAAGTAGCGGAATTCATCCGCCAAACGGACGAAGATACCCACGTCTTCATACGACGCGCGGATCCAAGGACGGACGCGGACACGCGCATAGTCGGAGTGCCCCTCCTCGGTCTGTCCCTTGGGCATGCGATCTGTCATGTCGTAGCGCAAGCGCACGTCCGCGCCCGCTTCGATCACGGCGTTCGTGCCGGCCTGCGCGGCGGAGGCGGCGAATGCCGCGCCAAGCGCAAGCCCAGCAAATGTCAGTTGTTTCTTCTTTGTCATTGTGAATTTTCCTTTCATTGGTTCACGCGGGATATTATGGACTTTCTCTGTCAGCGTTCTGTTTTCGTTCCGTTAAAGTTTTGTTAGATGGATGCGCTGCGCATTCCCCGGCGCCGGCTCCGGGCCGCACGCTTCCGGAAAGGGTCCTGTTCGCTGAAAAAGGGGTCGACTTTTGAAGGCTCCTGTGGAGAAAACAGTTGCCCCTGCCGGCGGGAAGCGGAAGAATCCCCCTCTTCTGCATCTCTCCGCGGCTTGAAATCCCGCACGCGCGATTTGTCCTGATAATGTGTGCCGGATTCCCTCGGTTGGCAAACTTCGAAGAGCGACAGTGGGGACGGGACAACCAGGACGGGTAGGACAAGTGGGGCGGGTGGGACAATTAGGACGCCGCCCCCTCTACAATTCTACACCTCTACACGGCCAATTACCGTGCGGGCGGCAGGGGACTGCCGCCCCTACCGTAGGGAGGGTAGCGCCGTCTCCCAATCCTGCCCATCCTGTAAATCCTGAAGTAATTGCAAAACCCCTCTTTCGCGTCGTCCGTGAGCCAGACCGCACAGCC
>ERZ808258.233-NODE-233-length-25054-cov-6.379815_pt1 | contig 25054 bp, 21 predicted proteins | sample MGYA00521280_ERZ808258 | MGnify/ENA primary metagenome ERZ808258 (study PRJEB31516, sample SAMN03275585) | gut metagenome | biome: mammalia-associated habitat; material: feces | host: Papio cynocephalus | place: Kenya | collected 2012-07-19 ...
GGAATTCAAATTCCTACGTCTATATTTTTGGTGGACCTGAAGAGACTCGAACTCTAAAAAAACACTGTATTTCCAATGCTAATTTGAAAATTGTGTTTATTTTGTGTTCACAGCCTACCTCGGTGTTCTCAATTCTTCGCGATATGCTCGTAATACTCCATCAGCTTCCGTTCCGGCCCCGGGCCGTCTTTGTCGAGTAAAAACGCCTTGGCCAGCGCGGCGTAGAACTCCGGCCGGTTGAGGCCGAATTCTACTGCTACGGGGTAGTAGTCTGAGTACATCATATTCATGGTCACGCCCCACGCCCAGCGGGGAACCACTTGCGCCTGGATTCCCATGCTGTCCGCAATGGCGGAGGTCTGATCCATCGTCCAGTGCGGGCCGGTCGAGCCGTCGGCGACCTGCTTGGGATAAAATGTCGCGTTGACATAGGTCTTCAGCGCGTTGTCGCCGCAGCAGCTTCCGATCTCTTGTTCTGATTGAGGCCGCCCAGCAGATTGCCGAGGCCGCCGTTTGCCAGACCCAGCGCAGCGCCGCCGATGCCGAAGCCCAGCGCGGTCCCCGCGAGTCCCTTGCTTGCGTATTCCATAAAAAATACCTCCGAAAAAGTAGTAAACCGGCCGGTTTCTATTCTCAGTCTACCGGACCCCCGATTTCTGCGGGGGGACATCTGCGGGACGTTTGTGTACCATTTCCGGGGCATAGCAAAACACCCGCAGGACGAATCCCACGGGTGTTTTGCGTTATGCTCCTGTCAGGCGGCGGGCGGTGTTGTAGATGTGCGGCAGGCGGCGGGAGATGGTTTTGCGGTCGATGCCGATTTCACCGGCCGCGTCCAGCTGCGGGAGCCTGCGCACGATATATAGCTTCACGATCTGCTGATCGATCACGTCCAAAAGTCCCTCGTCAGTGACGCGCTCCCAGTCGCTGCGCGTAAGATGTTCCAACTCCTTCGGCAGAGTCAGCCGCGCAGTTATTTGCTGTCACTCCCTTCGGCCCGCCGTCCGGCGGAGGGTTACTTCATCGCTGCAGCCAGCTTCTTCAGCAGGTCGTCGCCGTATTTGTAGTCGGCGAGATACTTGATCGTGCTGTCTGCCAGCCCGGCTTTTGCCTTGATGGTCTCCTTGGCCGTCTCGACGGCCTTGTCTGCGGGTCCCGTATCGTACTCGACCCACGGGAGTTTCCCGTGCTTCTTCCACACACGGCTGTTGTAGCCGCCCTTGAGACCGATGTTGCCGACGCCAGTAATCTGCACGCCATTATTCCAGATGGGCGTACACTCGACCGCGAGGCCGTCGCCGATGTACAGGCCCCAGTGGCCTGGTATCCAGAGGCCTTCGCCGGGCACGAGCTTGTCCCAGCCGGACGCGGAGACGTCCTTGCACTTTGCGATCATGCCGTCGGCGGAGACGTCCGGGACGGCATTTCCGGCATAGCGTGCGCCGCCGTGGTAGGCGTTCTTATCGCCGTTCCATCCCCAGAGAATGCCCTTCGTGAGGTTCACGCAGTCAAACGCGAAATAGCCCCTGCCGATCAGCACGCGGAGACTTGCCTGCTTCGCGGCGCTGTACCAGTCCGGATACTGGTTCGCCTTTTCCGTGATAATACCGTTCGTGACGGGTGAGCCGAAGCAGCCCCACATGTAGACGGTTTTGTAATTCTTTGCAACGTCGATGTGCCTTTTTACAAGCTCGGAGGCTTTCATCACATAACTCATGCCCGCTCGCTCCCGTACAACTCGTGGTGCAGCTGCAGCACGGCGGCTTCGATCAGCTTGTCAACAATTTCGCTGTCGAATTTGATGCCCTTCTCGGCCAGAAAGTTAATGACATACGCCTTTTTCTCTGCGCCGTCCGTCGCGGCATACAGCTGCTCCGCTGCCTTTACGCCGATCTCAACGTAGGTGCGGATGGTCTGCAGCTTGTCTGCGTCGATTTTGGTTTTGATCCACGGGATCAGAAACGCCGAGACGAGCGCGCTGATGAGCGCGATCACTGCCGAGATGATCTGTGTGTAGTCCATAAGTATACTCCTTTCAGTCCTTCAGCACGATCTCTGCGATGCGTGCTGCCGCTTCCGGGCCGTATTTCTCGGCCCATTTATCCATGTATTTCTGCGCGTACTTCGCGCGGTTCTCATTTTTGGCTTTCCAGAGGTAAAAGCCGCTGTATGCCGTCGCTTCGGCGATGACTGCCAGCGTGATCTCCGTGAGGTCAGCGCCAGCAGCGCACGCGATGATGAGCATGAGGCATACAAGTGCATTCCCAATCAGCCATTTTTTCGACGTCTCCATCATCCCAGCCCCGCGTGGGCCAGCGCCCATCCGACGAGGCCCGCGACAATGGCCGTCACGACGGCCGCGACAATGGCGTCCCAGCGCTTGCCGGGCTTCTCCGTCAGGGCCTTGACGTCGGTCTTGATCTCGCGGACGTCGGATTCGACGTTCTCCTGCTTGGTCGCCAGCACTTTGACGCTGGCTGTGAGGTCGGTGAGGTTTTTGAGGTCGGACTGCATCTCGTCGATGCGGTGCGAGTTGCTTTTCGCCCGCTGCTCTACCTCGGTCACGCGCTCTTCTGTGGTCATTGGTTTCATTCTCCTTTCCCGGGGCGTAAAAAAGCCGTCCCGCTGCTTGACATTTGACAGCGGGACGGTATAATGGAGATATAAGGACGCTGCTGCGGCGCCCGCCCCACGAATGGGGCGTATCCATCTTATCACACGCTGCAAATTTTGTCTATCTCCGCCGCCCGGAAGGGCGGCTTTTTTATGTGTCGATTTTCTTCCACCCGTCGGGGTTGACGGATGGCGGCCAGACGTGGGCTTCCAGCAGCAGCCCCAATGTTTGGTGCATTTTTATACCAGCAGATAATGTACTTCTATTACTGCTTCGCTGGCTGTTGTATCACCCGTTCCTCCATCCATTTCCGTGATTATCCGCCAGCTGTCCTCGATCGAGGGCCCAGACCACAAGCTGATAGAATCAAGGGCTATCGTATCGTAGCCAAAAACACTTGTCTGCCCATTGAATGGGACATACAAGATTGCCGTTGCTCCATTCTCGCCTTTGATTGCGATCCATGCCCCGACATATGTCCGGCCCGTTTCGACGTATAGCCCCGTTGCACCGGTTGGGAGTGATACCTGCGTTCCCTTTGACACGATTTCGGTATAAAGTTCGTTCGGGTTTAACGTTACGCCCCCGCCGCCGGACGTAGGGACGTTGACAACCGCGGTCGCCTTGCTCAGCGTCTTCCCGGCGTCCGGGGTTATTTCCACTGTGCCGTTGGCGGTGATGGTGACGGTTTTCTCCTGCTCCGGCTTGGACGTGCCTGCCGGGATACCGCTGATCGCGGCGGCGAGGCCTGCGATGGTCTCCGCCTGCGGGGCTGTGCCACCTTTGGCTTCCACGGCGTCATAGGCTGCGCCGACGGTGGAAATGATGCGGTCGATCTCTGTCTGTACGCTCATGTCTGTGCTCCTTTCAGATGGCCGCGAGGGCGTTCTCAATGTCATCGGTCAGGCTGACTGTGCCGCCAGAGGTGTGGCCCGCGGGGATGGAGACGCTGGTCTGCGTGAGGCCGTCGATGGTCTTGCTGATCGCGCCGTTGTCGGCCATTGTGCCCTCGACCTTCGTGCCGTCGGCGAGGACGATATACTTGCCGTCCAGCACGTCCTCCGCTGCTGCGGTGACGCCGGAGACGTCCTTGTACTTGTCCGGGATGGCCCCGACCGTGACCTTGCTGATGACTTTTCCCTTTGTTGGCGTGATCTCCTGCGCGGCCTCGGCAGGCGTGGCGGACCTGGTTTCAAGGGCGATGGATACCTTGCCAGAGCCGGAGTGCTTACCGGCGGGGACGGTATATTCCTGATTGCCGGTCGTCGCGTCCAGCACCTTTTCCACCGTGCCGTTATCCGGCATGGTGCCCGCCTGCGTCACGCCGTCGGCGTCGATGAAGACTTTATTCGCCAGCACGTCGCCGGGCGCGGCAGTTGTGGCGGAGACGTCCTGATAGTTTTCAGGGATGGCCCCGACCGTGACGGCGGACAGGCCGTAATAGCCCGCGTCCGGGGCGACGGACTGCTGCTCCTTCGTCGGGGTGACGGATTTGGTTTGCAGAGTGTAATTTCCGCCGCCTGCCGTGCCCTTTACCGTGCCGGAGCCGTTGTGATAGCCTGCCGGGATGGTGTAGGACTCGCCCTCCTTGACCTGCGCGTCAACCGCGCCGTTGTTCTTGATGGCGTTGATCTCGGTGGCCAGCGCGCCAAGCTTATCCGTGCTGGTTCCAAGGCCGAGCGCGACCATTTTTGTGCGGATGGTGTTCCGCGCGGTCTGCAATCTTGTAATTTCAGTCTGTGTGCTCATAAAATCCTCTCCTTAAATCGTCGCCAGCAGCGCGTTGATATTGCCGACCTCCGTATACACAGCGGCGGAGGTGACAGGCTTGGTGTTGTCCTTTTCGACGGCGTCCGCCGTATCGACGGATATGGTGTTCGTCGCGGCGTCCAGCTTGAGGCCCGCTCCGATGTTGTATTCTTTCGTTTCTGTATCATCATCGACCTCTACTGCCTCCCCGTCCACGGTTAAAACTTCTCCGTCTATCGTCGCAATTTTCTTCATTTCCTCCTCCTTAAAAGCAGAACGCGAAACTCACGCCGTACAGATTTGTGATATCGCCGCCGTTTGTGCCGCCCTGCTGTCCGACAAAGCCGAAGCCGCCTGCACCTGCAAAGTTCTGCGACCGCTGCCACCACGTCACAGCAGCACCGTTCATCTCCTTCACTTTGCTTCCGCCAGCCGCATAATAACTGTACTGCGTTCCCTCGCCCGCAGCAGAAATAATCCGGCTGCCGAAAATCTCAATTTCCGAGAGCAAAAACAGTTTATCCGCTGAAGTTACAACAGAAGATGATGTTGCTGCGCTCTTTTTGCTGACCTCCCGAATCCCGTTTTGAACGCTCTGCGGCATAAGTTTCAGAATGAGCGGCAGATACTCTGTCCGCATTTTACTGCTCTTCCAGCCGCCCACGACCGTCTCTGTGTCATTCATGCCATACCCGGTAGCGCAGCAATCGTGCAGCTGAAACGTCAATGGAGCCTTGCCAGAACCGTCGTAATAGTCGTCGTGATTCTTCCCGATGATATCGACCTGATAGTCTGTCCCGCCAATCGTCATAGGCATGCTGTCTCCTACGAGCCATGTGGATGGAACAGTGCCTCTGCGGCAAGCCATCGCAACGCCAGCCCAGGAGTTGTTTGCGAACACTGGATCAAACGCAAACAGCGATATGCTTTGTGTCCCAATCACAATACTCTGCGTATCGCTAAGCCCGTTTGCGATTGCTGTTATGTTCCATGTCCCAGCTTTCGGCAACTCCAGTGTGCACGTCCCGTCTGTTCCAGCAGTTCCTGTGACTACTTTAACCCCCTCTGCCGGTGTCGCTGTGACCCCAGCCCCGGGCATCGTCGTGACGACAAGCTTCGGCGTGACGCCTGTCTCAATCGCCTGAATCGCGGAAACGAACCCTGCCGGGTAGACCAGCTGTGCGGACGTGCCGCCCTTGACGCGGATCGCGTCGGCAACTGCAGTCAGATTATCCGTGTCCGTCATACATCGTGACATCAGTAAGACCCTCCTTCCGCATCCGGCACCGTGACGGCGCTCCACGCCCCGTTCGCAACGCACATAAACTTCCCATTATCGGCCGCTGTGACGCTCGGCAGGAATTTCTCGCTGCCGGATAGCGTATACCGTGTACCCCAGTAGCCTTCTGCATTGCCATCCGAGTCAATATGGACGTAATAAATCATCAGTTCTTCCGACGTATCGCCCTGCGTCATCTTTGTCAGCGCAAAATCGACATACCCAAACGCTTCATCCACTTCCGCAAGCGGAAGAAGCACGATGTTCGTATTGTATGCCCCAAAGAGTTTCACTCTTGCATAACACGCTTTTCCGGCCTTATAAGCTGCAAGGATTTCGTCATACGTCTTGGTGTGCGTGACACTTTGATCATAAGTATCCTCGGCATGAATACCGCAGCCAACATAGAACAGCTCCGAACCTGGTCCCGCTTCCCCTGCAGGCCCCTTGATATTCACACTGGCCGGATTTTCCTTCCCGCCGTCATTCGTCCAGCTGAGAATGCCGTCTGCGGATACGGAGGGTGTAAAGGTCGTGCCGTCCTGCCCCGGTTCGCCGTCTGCGCCGGGCGCACCGGCGGAGCCGTCTTTCCCAGGTGCGCCTGCCGGGCCTTTGATATTCACGCTTGCCGGATTTTCCTTTCCACCGTCGTTCGTCCAGCTGAGAACGCCGTCTGTGGATACGGATGGCGTAAAGGTCGCGCCGTTCTGCCCCGGTTCTCCATTCTGACCGTCAGTACCATCCGCACCGTCCCGTCCCGGAGCCCCGGCCTCGCCGGGCTCTCCCTTGTCGCCTTTTTCGCCTCGCGCACCCTGAAGCGGCCCGTTGTTGATCCAGCTTCCTGTTACGCCATCGTAAATATAAATATCATACGGCTCCGCAGTCCCCACTCCATAAGCGTCACCTGCCTCTGGGTTCTGTACGGATGTTTTCAGCGCTGACAGTGACCCATAATATCCTTTCACCCGAAAGCCCGCTCCGGTGTCTCCTTTCGGCCCCTGCGCGCCAGTGTCTCCCTTTGGGCCCTTCTCGCCAGTGTCACCTTTTGGGCCTTGTTCGCCCGTGTCGCCCTTCGGGCCTTGCGCACCTGTATCACCCTTCGGGCCTTGTGCCCCCGTGTCGCCTTTCGGTCCCTGCTCGCCGGTATCGCCCTTTGGCCCCTTCTCGCCAGTGTCGCCCTTTGGTCCTTGCTCGCCCGTGTCGCCCTTCGGACCCCGTTCGCCCGTGTCGCCCTTCGGACCCACAACGCTTCCAAGGTCTATGGTGCTTCCATCCGTCAGCGTGAAAATAAGCTTTCCTTCGTCCGTCACTTCCACGGCCTTTACGCCTCTGGAGATCAATCCTCCAATCGTCACCGTGATCTGATTCGGGATCTCTACCTTCATATCCGCACCTTACTCTACAAATGCCCGGTTGTCCCGCGCCAGCGTCGTCTTGTCGCCGTGTGTGTACCGGACGTCGTAGGTATATTTCCCTTTCGTAAATTTTGCGCTGACCGTCGCGTCGAACTTCAGCTTTACCCGGTCGTCTTCAACCGAAGCGAAGCTGAATGTGTGTACCGTCTGCCGCGTATCGTCCAAAAACTCCACGCTTACGCTGTCCGTCGTGCCCATCGTGACGGCCTCTCCGTCCTGATCCTGTAGTTCAAATTTCAGTACAATCTCAAATGTGTCCCCTTCGTACCACCGCAGCACCCCTTTATCAATGCGCGGGCTCGGATACGCGCCCGGAATCGGCGTCGCCATGCCGCATCCCTCCTTTTCATCCAGTGTAGCAGACCCCCGCAGCGGATTCACCCCCACGCGCAGCAAAGCCGGGGCTTTCGCCCCGGCCCGCTCATGATTCCTCCAGCCACTTGTCAACGTCCTTCGACTTCTTATTCCTGTCAAAGCCGAGCGCCGCATAGGCCGCCAGCAGTTTCTCTTTGAGTTTCTTCCGCTCCGCAGGCGAGGCCGCGATGTACTTCGGCTTGTATTCCGCCGTGATCGCGCTGCCGATATCGCCCTTTTCCGTTCCGTGGTCGAAGTATTCCTTTGCTGCCGCTTTCAGATCTCCGCCGTCTTCGATGGTCTGAAGGATCTTTCCGTACTTCGTGTAGTCCTTCCCGCCGGTCCATTCCTTGTAGAGCCAGTATGCCTTGTTCTCATCCTCGGCGTAGTCATTCGCAAGGATCTTCTGGATTGCCTTTTCCTGCGTTACGGTCCCGGCAGCAATGGCGTCCTTGAGATCCTGCTTCTGTCTCGCGTCCTGCGCGTCCTGGATCTTCTCGTTCATGTAGTCGATCCGCTCCTGCGTGTCCATCGGCTCCATCTCCGCCTTCTGCGTGTCCCCGGCCAGAGCCTGATAATAATACTCTGCCTTCGCCTCTTCGCTGATGTCATAGGCTTTCAGCAGCATCATCTTGTCATAGTTCTTCTCCAGCTTCCGCGCCGCTTGAATAAACGCGTAGGTCTCCCGCTGATCCTCTCCGCCTTCTACCATGCCCTGATAGGCCGCAGTCTCCTTCGCAGACAGCGATTTAAACCCGCTCTCCACCCAGTTCTGCGCTTCCTCCGTCGCCGTCTTGCCAAACAGCAGAGCCTGCGCCCAACTCTTTGCCCGGTCAGCCGCGTTGTCGTTGTACACGGGATACTGCAAAATGTCGCGCCCCTCGTTGTCTACTGAATAGCTGCCGCCACGGGCTGCCGCCTCTCCGCCCTGAATCAGCTTTCGCGCCTGCCCGCCGCCGAACGGCGTTGCCAGATACAGTCCGGGCTTCAGTAACTCGTTTCCGATGGTCTTGACCTTCTTCGCGGGTGCCATGTCCCCGTTCTTCGCCAGCAGCGCCTTCTCGATATTTCCGAGGTTCGGGATCGCAGACGCTACGGCAATTCTGCCGCTGTCGATGTCCAGCCCAAGCGCTTCATCCACGCCGAGGATTGTCAGTGCTTGCGTTCCCGGCAGTTCAGAAATCAGGTTCCCTTCAAGGTTCTTAATTGCCTGGTATGTACCCGGTTTCTCCTTTGTGAAGTCCCATTTACCAGATATCGCCGCCTGTACCGTGTTCGGCAGCTGATACCCTGTGAAATCTCCCACCGTGTCATTGATGATGTCCAGCGGGTCAAATGCCGCGCGTCTGCCCACAATGCTCTCATAGAATTCATTGTAGACCCACGCGCCAATGAGGAACTTAAACATGGCCTTTGCCAGCGCCGCCACGCCCTTCTTCCGTTCCTCCTGCACCATGTCCTTGAAGATCCAGCTGAGTTCATTGTTGACCTCCAGCTGAAACTGTGTAAACAGCTTCACCAGTGGGTTCCGCGCGGAATAAAGCGTCGGCGTCGAACCTTTGCTCCGGTCTGCCATCACGCCGGAAGCAAACTGATCCGCCTCCTGCATCGCGTTCATCTCACTCATGCCCCGCCGCAGGTTCTGGTAATACCGCGCTCGGACAACGCTTCCCGTCGTGAACGTGTCGATGGATTCCATCAGCCATCCCGCGCCGGCGGATACCTTATCCATCGTCGTCTCCGCCAGCCGCCCATAGCCGCTGCGGTTGTTGATGAACGTCGATACTGCGTCCAGTCCATCTGCCGTTTTGTAGTTTTTCAGCGTGTCCCACATGCCGCGCAGCACATCCGCCGTTGACACCTGGCTCCACGCCTGTGTGATCGGAATAAAGTTCGTGAGCGCCGATCCCACATTCGCCGCGACCATGTTCGCGCCCACGCGGGACTCGAATTTCTTCATGACGTTGTAAAACCTCCGGCCCATGAGTTTTTCCATGCCCCGGTCGAGCCGCGACTTCTTCCCTGCCAGAAGATTCGTGTACTCATCCAACTCATCTACGAAGTTGGAAAGTCCATACCGTCCGTTCTTCGTCAGGTTTGCAACCTGCTCGTTGGCCTCATCCGGATTCAGAAATGGATTCATCATGATCGCGTCGATCCGCTGCTTCAGCCCTTCGTCCGACGCCCGATACCGGATCTGCGTTGCCAGCGCCCGCAGCCGCTGGATATCCGCCGTGTGGAAGATCACGTCCGTTGCGACCTCGATATACCGATCAAAGCCCTGCAGCGCGTCGTAGGCCGTCGCATATCCGAGCCGGTTCTGAATATTCGCCATGTACCGGATGCCGGGCCGGAAGCTTGCCGTCAGGCCGTTGATCGTCGCAGGCAGCGGCGACACGTCCCCCTCGATTCCGGCAGCCCGCGCAAACTTCTGCAGAATATTCCCGCCCTCTTCGTTCTCCTGAAAATGCGGGAAGTACCCTTGCAGATAGTTGACCGGCTCATACCCGTTTTCAATGCGCACCTGATTCATGTCCTGAAACAGCTTGTCGTATACCTCGTGGAAAACCTTCACAGCCCCGCGCACCTTTCCGAGATCCAGATTCGGGTTCTGTTTTTCAAATTCCTGAATTGCCGCGTTCCACTCGTCAAACGTCATCCCGCCGCGCTGCTCCACGCGCGGGTGCTGTTTGAGATAATCCCGGTTAAATTCCGCCTCACCCAGCCACTGCACCGCGTAACTCTCGGAAACCAGATTTCCTTTCCGTACCTGACGGTCAAGCTTCAGCGCCCGGATCCTGTCCTGCTGCTCTACCAGATAATTTTTGCGCTTGCTCTCGTTTTCGTGCACGGGCCAGAAATACTTGTTGATAAACGCATTTGCCTTTTCGTCAGAGACCTTTCCCTTCCGCGCGATATCCCGGATGCTCCGCTCCATCGTCTCTCGCTGGTACTGAATACCCATGGTCTTATCGACCCACTTGGCAGCCTCACTCTCGGTCAGCGCCTGCTCGGCAAACTCCCGCAGCCCCTGCTTGCGCTGCGCGTTCCAGGCCTTGAGTTTCAGTGCCAGCATGTCATAGTCAGCCTTTGCCTCGTAGACCTTCAAAATCTGCCGTCCGTTTTCCAGCCCTGCCACATAATCCGGGCTTGTCTCTCCGCGCAGCAGCCGGTTCACGATCTTCTGGTCAGCCTCCGTCAGCAGCGTTTTGCCCTGCACCTTCTCGTACGCCTTCCGTGCATCCTTCAGCTGCTTCCACATCTGTTCCGTTTCCGCTGCCGTCTGCGGAATGGCAAGCTTCTCCTTTGCCTTGTTCTGTGCTTCCAGATACCGCTGCGCCACCCGCAGCCCGCTCGTCAGCCGGTCAATGGATTCCGTAAAATTCGCCTGCTGCCACTTCTTGAAACTCGCCGCCTGCGGCCCGTAGTATTCGTCCAGCGTCTTTTGTACCTTCTGAATGCCGCGCGCCACATCGTAGATCTGCATCAGCTGGTCGCTCGGCGCAGTAATGTCCGCCGGGAACAGCCCCGGTGCCATCCCCTGCAGCTGCTGATACGCCACATCTACCGGCAAACCGTCCTTGCTGATCGTCAGCGTCCCCATGGCCGCTTTGCGGAACAGATTGTAGTCTGCAATATCCTGCCGGTCCGTCTCCGAAATAGAGATCTTCTGATCCCGGATGAATTTCTTGAGATCCCCGTACTGCTCGATATACTGCGTATCTTCTTCAATCCCTGCCTGATAGGCCGTCTCAAACAGATCGTCCAGCTTCGCCCGGTCAAGCTGCCCGTCCGTAAAGAATGTCCGCAGCGCCTCCTCTGCCATCGGCTGCAAAACCTCCCGCTTCGCCTGCCCCGGCACGCTCAGATTTTCCGCCAGTTCGTTCACCAGCCTGGATTCCAACCGCCGCACATACTGCGCCGGTTTCTCCCCCATCAGATCCCGGTACCGCCCATCCTGTGCGGAATACCGGATATCCGGGTTCGTCTTGTCGAATGTCCCGATGTTGTCCGTCGCGCTCTTGATCTGGTTGCTGCTGAATACAACAGTTTCCGTGTCTAAAATCAGGCCGTCGTAATTCGTCCCATTTACTTCGTTGAACAGTTCAACTGCCGCCACCATGTCTCCGATTGCGGTCTGGTTCACATCGTACAGCATCGCGAAATCATTCTTCCCGTACACAGACCTCAGCACACTGTCCACGGTTGCGCCATACCCGTAATTCTCCAGTCCATAATCCTCATTTTCAGCAACGGCCTCTAAGAACGCACGCATCTGCTTCCTCGTGATCGTTTTCTCATTCGTAGATACCGGATTCTTTACGTCCAGATAATACGCGCGTACATCCCCGTACTGCTTCGCATGGCTTTCGCTGTCTGTAAAATAAAACCCTCTTCCGTACAAATTGGAGTATTTGGATTTCTTTCGGTCAAAAATGTTGAACGTCTCATTGCCGCCTCTGTACATGACCTTCGGCGTCCCGTCCGCATTCACGACCTTGCTCGCACTCTCCGGGTGATTCTTCCAGTCCCCGAACCAGTCCTTGAACGCCTCCGTTTCCGTCTGATCGCTTTCCGCCTGCCGCGCACTGGCGGAGAATCGGAACTGACTGACCGACGGCGTGTTATCTGCCTGCGGGAGTATCCCGTTTTCAAAATAATCCCGGATTGCCTGCAGCACCTTGTTGGCGTGCGTCCCTCTGGAAAATTCCGTGCTGGAGATCGTGTTTCCCTGCGCATCGTCAATGTCCAGAATGACCTCGCCGCGTTCCTTGCTGATGAAATCGCTAAGTGCGTCCATCTGTGCCTTTGTCGGCATGACAGCCAGATTGATGCCGCCGCTCTCCGGGGAAATGCGGATGTTGCCTTCCTGCATGAAGCGCACCATACCGCCGCTGTAATCTCCGCCGCCGTAGTCCTCGCCCAGCGCGTCAATGATATCCCGATGATCGACTGTCCGGTATCCGCCCGGCCCGCCCTCGTGCCTTCCGGAGAAATCCAGCCTTGCGCCGTTCAGCAGAACATAACCCGTCTCGCTCCACTTGTACGTCCGCCCGAAATAGTCGAGCGCGGTCTTGTCGTTCTGCTTTCTCTGCTCTGCGGACGTTTGATCGGCACTGGCAGAGAATTTCCCCTTGACAGTTTCTCCCGTTTTGGATATACTGTTTTTAGAAGAACCTGCGTCGGCGGCGTTTTTGCCGTCAACCCCGGCAGTGAAAGTCCGGGGGGCGTCGGTTCTTCTTTTTTTGAGCGAGAACGTATAGATGAAATCGCCATCATCCCGCTCCATGACGTCCAGATTGAAGTCGTAAATGCCATTCCTTCCCGGCTGTGCATCATCGACATAGTTGATTGCATTCACGAAGTAGTGCCAGCGCTCCGAACTCTCGTGCATCCGTGTCTGCTTGAATTCCCCTTTGCTGTTGTCGTATCTGGATTCATTGGCAATTTCCCAGATATCGTTTGCAAGGTTCAGCGTAATCAGGCGCTCTGTTCTGTTTCCGCGCCGGTTCCCATACGCCATTTTCCCAGCAAACTTCTCCCCGTTCGCTTCCCCGTCGAATCTGGCCGTGATCTGATGTTCCTTGCCATCCTGCAAAATTGTCAGCTGCAGCGGCTTCTTTGCCCATACATCCGTAATCAGGCGATACATATAGGTCTTCTTTTCTTCCACCGTCATATCGCTGCTGAAATCGCTCTTGTATGTTTTCAGCCCATTTTCTCCACGCCCGACCATACTGTATTTCGCCGGGGGCGCTCTCGCGCTGCCGGATTTTTTCTGCCACTGGCCGACCTCTACCTTCACGTCCGCGTGCAGCTTGTTTGTGCCGTAGTCGGTGCGGTTCATGCCCGCGTAAGTGTCCGCGATGATCTCTTCGACGTAGGCGTCTATATCGTCGCCATAGGCGCGCGCATAGGCGTCCACATAACGCTCGATCATCTCCTTTGTGATCTTCCCCTCGGCCAGCAGCCGTGTCTTGATCTTCGCTGCCATGTCCGGATAGCGCTCGGCAAGAATATGATATCCCTCATGCTTTGCCAACTCGAACGCAGAGTATTCCTCGCTGTCCGCCCGGATCAGCACGGAACTGCCGTCCGTAAAAGCATCCGCATAGAATGTCTGCCCGTTTACCTCCTGCGTCAGCTGCCCGGTGAAGAACCGCACGTTCTGCACGCCCATCGACCGGAAGAACTTAGCCGCAGCCTTGATGTCCTCGCTGCGGGTTTCTTGCCCCTGCGGCATGACGCGCACGGTCTGCATGTTCCCTTCGCCGAATCCGAGTTCCGAAAGCGTTACTTCAGACCAAGTTTTTGCGAGATCTCTTGCACGCTCCGCTCTCTTTCTCCCGGCGTTAGTTCTTTGTTGCTGCGCTGTGCTTTGGCGAACGCCTCCAGTCTGTCCTTCGGCACGCTGACCAGCCTGCCGGATTTGTCCTTCATCAGGAACCTCGATACTGCCATTTTCTGCTCCTTTCTGCCCCGCGGCAAGGCCCGCTCGATAGGCCGCTTCCGCTACATCCTGATTCATGCCCTCTGCATAGCGCATCGTCCGCTGCTCACTCGCGCCGAGCCGCCCCTGCTCATAGACCTGTCCGAAACTTTGCGCATACTGCTCCACCGGCAGCCCCGTCGTGTTGCCATTCAGGAAATACGCCGTCGTCGTATCGTCATATCCCGCCCTCCGGACCTGATCCTGTAAATACTGTTCCTCCTGCTGCGCCGCCGCTTCATCCAGTTCCTGCTCTACGCCTTCCGTCTGCTGCCGGACGTACTGATCCAAGTCCAACTCGCCCATGCCCTCTGTCCCCGGAATTGGCGCGAGCAAACTGTCCTGGTCATACTGCTGCTGCGCCGCCCGCTGGGCTTTTTGTATCTGCCTCGTTGCCTCAGAACGCGAACCAGCGTCAGCGTTCGCGTTCTGATAAGGAGAAGACGACGCGTTCTGCGCAGCGCCCGGCGTCTCGCCGGGTGCGGAGCGATAAGCGGCTTCTTCGACGTACTGCTGTGCTAATCTCGTGTTCTCCTGCGCCATTTCCGCAGCGCTCTTGTAGATCTGGAAGTTCCGTTCGTCCGCCTCAGCCTTCGCCTGTGCCTGCTGCTCCTGTGCCTGCAGCTGTTCCAACCGCGTCAGCGTCTCCGGCACGCGCGGCTCCTGCCCTTCGTCCACTGCCGCCTGCTGCTCCTTCGCCACCTCGCGCAGCGTGTCCTCCACTGCCTTCTGCGTGACCTCTCCGCCCGCATCCACAGTCTGCTGCAATTCCTCGGCCAGCTGGTGCGCCCGCGTTCCCTCTTCCTGCGCCATTCCGTAGTCGATCACATCCTGCACTTCGCCTGCCTCTATGACCGCTCTCGCCGTCTGCGTGACGTTCGCTTCCGTGATGACGCGGTTCACACCTGCATACGTCCCGGACATCGCAAGGCCGGACAGACCGCCCGCGAGGAACGAAAGCCCGTCCTCCTTCGCGAAGTCTCCGACCATCGCCGCCAGCGCCTGCGCAGGGGTCTTTCCTTCGGCAATGTAAGCTGCATAGGCAGACATGACCTCTCCCCGGTCATGCTTTGCCACCACATCATACGCGCGGTTGAGCCAGTTGGACGCGACCTCTTCCGCGCCCTCAGACGCGAACGACCGCAGCGCCTTCTTCCACACGGCTTTGCCGCTCAACATATTCTCAATGATATCGCCCACGGAATACTTCTCCGTAAAGCCCTCGATCGCGCCCTCGACGATACCGTCTACCAGCGCATCCACATTGGACTTCCCGTTCTGGATTCCCTCATACACAGAATCCGCCGCGACCTGTGAGCCCATGACCCAGTTCATCGTCTCCGCGATCGCGTCCTTCGCGCCCGCCCCGGCCACGCCGCCGAAGGCCCCGACGAGCCCCGTCGAGACCGCCATATTGACCGCGCTGTCCAGCGCCGACGTGCCCGCCTGGTACAGAAACTGCCCTGTCGGCTCCATCCCCTGCATCACGCTCCCCCGGATCCCGGAGGACAGCCGCGTCGCGTTGTACGCCGGACTGTAAATATTCGTCGGCATATCCTCGTTCTGATAGCCGCCAGCCCACTTCGGCAATACGCCGCGCAGCGATTCCACATTTCCCAGTGCCTTCGCCGGTGCCAGTGCCGCCGAAAACAGGGTTCCCATTACCGGCGTATTCTGCCCGATCTCCTGCGCCACCGCATCAAGCTTCTGCGCATTCTCGTAGTCGTCGAGCACCTTCTGCCATTCCGCAAGCTGTTTCAGCTGCTCGTCGCTATAGCCTTTCTGGTTCAACGCTCTCTTTGCGTCGGTTTTTGCGATCGACCGCACGCTGTACCCGTTCAGTTCCTTACCCCGGTACTGCCGGATCAGTTTCTGGTCTTCCTCGCTCAGGTTTCCGATTGCCTCCTGTGCCCGCGGCAGTACGCTCTGACTATCGACCTGCGCTTTGCGCTTCTGCAATGCCTCAATCTCGTTCTGCAGCTGCGTCACGCTCTTCCCGTTTTCAGACAAGCCCGTATCAGTGAAATGCGTGTCCGCCTGCTCAACCTCCCGGTTGTAGATCTCGCCCTCCAGCAGCTTTGACGTCCGCCGCATCCCGCGCACCTGATCCCGCTCCACGGTTTTCATCGCCCGCGCATGCGCAGTCGCCGCATTCACATCGTCCCTCTGGCTCTTTACCGTCGGGCGGAACGCGTTTCCCAGTGCCGCGCTCTGCTGCTGCAGCGCCAGCAGCCCAAGCTGCCGCCCCTGCGCCGCCTCCACGCCGCGCAGGTAATTCTGGTACGAGCCGTACTGCGTCTGCATCGCGGAAGACCGGTTGTATTCCTGCTGCGATACCTTCCCGCTGATCTCCGCCCCCGCATTCTCCGCCTTTTTCTGCCCGATCTCGTTATCTCTGGAATAAAGCTGCACAGCCGCACGGTACGCCTCAAACGCCGCCTGTCTGCGCCGCATTTCCGCATTCCCGTTTCTTACGCCCGACACAAAATCTGTCTTGTTCATAAGACCGCCGGAAGAGCCGGTCGCTTTCGACTGGCTCTTCTCGATCCCGCTCATGAACTTTTTCTTTGAAATAAGGCTCATATGCCCCTCCTTACTTCTTCTTGGATACCGACGCTTTCCTGTATGTAACCTCGTCGTCGATCTTCATTCCAGTTCTTTCCCAGATCAGGTTTGCAAGATTGCTCCACTGCTGCTTGCTCATCTGTCCCCGCGCGTTCACGGCCTCGTCAAACGCCCGTTCCGAATTCCCCTGCGCCAGCAGCGTTGAGACCGTCTGTACGACGCCCCTGTAGCTTGCATCCAGCATCGATACATTCTCTTCCCGGTTCCCGTAGCCGTTGATAAGGTTCATCCCTGCGGAACTGCTGCCGCTTCCCCCGCTACCGGAACCCTTCGCCGACTGCTCCGCCGCCATCGCCTGCAGATATGCCGCGTTCTCGTTGTTGGCCTTATTCGCCCAATAGTTCAGCATCGTCTCCCACTGGCTCATATCCATCGACCGCTCCGAGTTGTACGCGCTCCGCGCGTCCGAAAGATCCGAGTACCAGTCGCTCACCGTGTCGCGGTACCGGCCATAGTCCGTATCGTCCCGGCTCTTCACGAGGTTAAACTGGTTATAAAGGTCTGTCCCCTCATCCTGATACCGCTGATATGCCTGCTGCTGCAGCTGCGGCACAATATCATTGAGGTTCTGCAGATACGCATTGTATGCCTGCTGTCCCACCTGTTCGCCGTAGGTAGATCCGTAGCCGCCTGTGAGCGCCGCTGCCTGCCCCATCGTGTCCTGCATAGCAAGCCGTCCAAGCCGCTGGTACTGATCCCGGTACTGCAGGTAAAGCGGATCCGTCCCCATGTCATAGCTGAATTTCTTCCGGTTCCGAATCTGGTCATACAGGCTGGTGAGTTCATCGTCCCAGCGTGACTGATACGCGCCCGGCTTATTCGCCTTGATCTGCTCCAGATACGCCTGCGCCGCCTGCACGCTTCCGGATGGTGTATAGCCGCCCTCCAGCCCGTTCAGCTTGCTCTGTGTGTATCCCGACACGCCCGCCGACGTGTACGGGCTGTTCCTCTGCGTGTAACTTCCGCCGTAGTTGTGGATTGTCTGGTTCTTGTTGACCAGCTGCGACTGATAGCTTCCGTCCGCATTCACGCCTGTAATGCGATATGTTCCGCCGCCGGTTACAACTTCATCGCCTGCCGAAAGCCCGGCCGGGGCCCGGCCTCCCGCTTCTACTCTGTATACGCCCATGTCCTCACCGCCTTAAAGCTTAAAATGCGTCGCGTACTGCTTCGGCATGTACGCCTGATTGTAAGCGTTGAAATACCCCTGATAGTAGCTGTTGTACTTCGCCGCCTCGTTTGTATACTTCGTTGTCTCCCCGTTGGCATCGCAGATCTTCATCCCCAGATACCAGCGGTAGATCTCGTCATATGGCCACGGGATCAGCAGTTCTGTCTCTAAGTCCGCATCCTCCCCGTATCCCGTGAACGGCTCCGGCTCTTTCTCGTGCTCGTGCGTGCAGATAATATCCCGATACACGATCCCGTCCAGTTCCGACAGCCACCGGACCTTATCCGGCGTCTCATACTGGTTCGGCATCAGCCGGTCCACCGTTTCGATCGCTTCTCTGATTTTCATAGTCCCCTCCTTACCAAAAGAAGGGGCATCTCTGCCCCTTCCTCTGCTTCATGCCGTCATGGGCATTCACTTGTCAGTTGTCCGCCTGCGCACGGCGGAAGGCTTCTTCCTCCGCCATCTTCGCATTCATCAGCGCCTCGTACACCGGCAGCGGAACCTCCACTGTCTTGCCTTTCGGCACCTGGAACGTCCGTCCGTTCACACATACAAACCTGCTCTGTTCCTCGCTTGCCATCCCGCGTTCCAGAAAGATCGTCTTCTTTACGTCCCACGGGCTGATCTCTGCGGTTTCCTCTGCCGCTTTCTTTACGGTTTCTGCCATGGCTGTTTGCTCCTTCCTCAGTTGGCCGCGTCACTCTCGGAGTACGCACTGCAGCTTTCCACGCGGACCATACGGTCCTCATAGACGATCTTCGCCGCCATCTCGGCCTTGTAGCCGACCGTCGAGAACTGGTTCAGCGGGCCGCCGATCTCATCCTTACTCTTGACGATCATCTCAAGATTACCGCCCTCTGGGTCGATCATGCGGTACGCCCCTTCGCCCAGGAACAGTGTCGCATACACGCTGTAGTAAACCGCAGGGTTTCCGCTAGCGGCTGCTGTCTTGACCGGGCAGGTCGAGTTGTTGAAAACCTTCGCCTCCGTCGTCTCCACAAAGCGCACTCCATGCAGTTCTCCGATCTCGCCGTTGAACAGTTCGGTTGTAGCCGCATACTTGTGTGCCTCAATCCACTCCTTGCTCGACCGCAGATCATAGGCAACAGACGGATGGATGATCGCAACATACTTGCCGTTGATCTTCCTTGCCTTGAGTTTCTTCAGCGTCGTCACGGCCTTGTTGACCTCATCCGGCGTCAGAAGTGCCGTCTTGTCAAGGTCGGAACGGCCCGTAACCGCCGTATGCGCACCCGCGCTCGATACCTTGTCGCAGTACTGCACGTTCGAGCCCGCCACGATGGTATCGCGCACGCGCTTGTCGATGGATGTGCCAGCGGAAGCGCCGAGTTCCTCCGTCGCGCCCAGAATCACGTTGTCCAGCGCGTGCAGTTCCAGCTGGTCAGAAACGCTTACATATGTGCCAATCTGCTTGATGCTGGCTGTCATGCTCGTCTGGCCCATCTTCTGACCAGTCGGGATCACACCTTCTGTCAGTTCGTCTGCATCCTTCAGCGTGTTCCACTTGCGCCACTCGACGGTCTTGCCGTGGTTGCGCGGCAGCGCCTGCTTGCCTGCAAACTGCGCATGCACCAGTTCTGGCCGTGCGTTCTCCAGCAGCTGCGTGTCGTAGAATGTTTTCATAGTCGGCGTCAGCGTATCGTTGCCGCTGAACGCGGTCGTCGCGCCGGTACCGGCGTTTACATAGTTGCCAGTCGCATTGACAAGCGTACCGGCGTCAGCAAAAAACTGAAATCCAATGGGTAACATGGTTTCTTATCTCCTTTCTCAGGGGATCACTCGCTCCCCTCTTGCCGCGCGGCGGCGCATGTCCTCCACCTCCGCGCGTGTCCATTTCGTCTTCATCGGGACGGTTGTTCCGCCTCCCGCGCCGGAGCCGATCTCCTGCGGTCTTGCCCCCTGCGCCTGAATGGTTCGCACCAGATTGTCCCGCGTCTGGCTCGCGACCGCCTGCACTCTCGCCGCTTCGATTTCCGCCTGATGCAGAACCTCAAAGGCCGTCTTCACCGGGACGCCCGCTCCAAGCAGTCTTGCAAAATCCGGATTCTGCATTTCCGTCTCGAAGTCTGCGCCGTACCGCGCCGCCACATCCCGCTCGAAGTCCGCCTGAATTCCAGCAAAGGCTTCTCGCATCTGGTATTCCTGAAGCTGCCGACGCATGGCCGTATTCTCGGCCCGGCCCGCGTACTCCTTTTTGAGCACGTCCGCTGTCACACCCTTCTCCATGGCCTCCGCACTGTAAAGCCGTTCGTCGGCGGAGAAGCGCTGTGCCAGCGCTGCAAAATCCGTCTTTCTCGGATCCGACGTGTCGATCCCGTAAAGCGCGCCCAGCTGATCAATGATCGGAGCCATAGCTTCTGCCTGCCCCTTATACTGGTTCAGCCCGCGCACCCGCTGTTTGACGACCCTCTGCACAGCGGAATCAAAATCCTTTTTGTACCGCCCCTGAATCAGACTGTCAAACGTTTCTTCCTGCTGCGTGCCCTGTCCCTGAGCGTCCGGGACGTTGACCGGCTGCTGCTGCACCTGCGCCTGTGCGGCTGCCTCCTGCCCGCTCTGCTGACCGGCGGCGTCAGCTGCGTTCGTCTGAACGCTTACGCCCGTGAATTCGCCTTCCATGCTGTAAATTCCTTTCTGGCGTTTATTCTAAAATCATCGTAGCACATGTTTTTTTATCTTTCACCCCCTAGCGTGTCAGAAACGACCTCGTCGGAACGGGCCGCCGCAATCGGCGTCTCTTATCCTTTGAGGTCGTTTCTTCCTTTCCGATGCGCAAGCCGCACTTGCGCATCGGTTTTTAAGTCGGCTGCGCCGCCTCCTGCGATTTCTGCCGTGCGTCCTCCACGATCTTCGGCTCCTGCGTCTCGCCCGTGCTGATCTCCGGTTTCTGCGCTGTGGCGTTCGTCTGCGGGGCAGCCTGTCCGCCCTCCTGCAAAATCTGCTGCGCCAGCCCCTCACCCATCTGCGGGTCATACCGGTCTGCCAACGCCAGTGCCATCTGCTGCCACTGCGCGAGCCGCTGCTGCAGATCCGCGTTCTCTTGTATCTTCTGAATGATGGAGTCCTTCCCGTCAAAGTCCATCATATCCAGTGTTGCCAGCGCCTGATCGACCATCTGCGGGTTGAAGAATCCCAGTTGGAAGAACTGCAGCGCCAGTTCGTTCTGCGCCATAGACGTGTACTCGCTTGCCTTCTGCGCCGAAACCTCGATATCGAAGACCGGCTTCCGCAGCCCGTCCGGCTGCCCGTTCGCGCCATAGAGCGTCTGCGGCTGCAAGCCCTGATTGCTGTACTGCACAAACTGCTCCGCCCCGCGCTGCCCGACAATCCGGAACTGCCGCGGCAAATCGTAGAACTGCCGGATCCGCTCAATGACCATCCGGATCATCCGCGCATACGCCCGGTATGCCGACTTTGTGGAATCCTTGCTGCTCCTGCCGGACGCCTCCTGCAGCGCCGCAATGGCCGAAGCCGCCGTCACGCCGGAACTCGTTGCGCCGTTATTCACGTCCGTGTTGCCCGTCGTCCATTTCAGTTCTTCGATCTTATTCTGCAAAATGGCGATGTAATTGCTGTTGAGCATGTTCACCTGAATTGGAACCAGACTGTCCTGCCCCAGATTCCCGTCCACATGCACAAACGGCTTCGTCCAGTCCGCAAATTCCTGCTCGTTGACAGACCCGTCCGACCGCTTAAACCACCTCGGCGTCGTCGTCATGATCGCATTCTTCACGATCGCCTGATTCATCCGGTCGATCTGCTCCTGCGTCGATTTGCCGATATCGATATAGCCATATCCCGCAATGCTCCCCTCCACAGGGAACAGCGCGTCTACTACGAACGGATACTCCCCGTCGTCATAGAGCCCAGTCTCCGCCATCGGCCGCCCGACCGGCTGCTGCACGACGCTCCCGTCCGGCAGCGTCAGCGTATCGAACTTTTGCTCCGTATCGTTCTCCGTTGACTGCAAAACCGTATCGCCCACCAGCTTCGCAAAGTGCAGCACCTGCCGCCCGTCCTGATATTTCTTGTAATACCAGTCCACCACCATAGACTTGCCGTCAAAGCTGATCGCGTCGTCCGTGTTGTACTTCTGCTGCAGCTGCGTGTTGGAATTCAGTTTTCCTTCCAGTTCCGGATATTTTGCAATCAGAAGATCGTTGTCCACCATCTCTGTCAGGAAAATGTTCTTCGACTTCTGAATATCCCGCACGCCCGGCTCCCAGAAAAACGACAAAATGTCCACCGGCTGCACCGAGATATCCCCGAGTCCGTTCAGCTTTGAGGAATCCCACTTCACATGCCAGATGAGCGTCCCCTGCTTCAGCTTCGTCCACTGGCTGTCGGAATAGACCTCTTCAAAGTCGTTCTGTTCCAAAATGACCGGCAGCACCGAGGAAAGCTTCGCCGCCTCCTCCCGGTCGTCCGGTTCCCGCGGGCGGATGGCCGGGGCCGGATAGGCCGCAATCGCGTCCGCGTGCTTGCCCATGATCACGTTGAAGAGCCACGCCGACGTCCACTTGTCGTCCTCCGGATTCCCCTTCTGAATCCTCTGCCAGCTGCGCATGCGCCACCAGTCCTCCGACGCAATGACGCGTGCTTCCAGTGCGCTCTTGCCCTGCCGGTACTTCTGCAGCGTGTCGATTGCCCGTCTGGCCTGTTCTTCCCCGATCGGTTTGCGCGCCGTCTGCCCGCTCATCTGGTCATTCTGCATGCTCGGCTGTATCTGCTCTGCCTGCATCCTCTGTGTCCTCCTTCCGCATGTCCTCTGCCGTCAGCAGTTCGACCTCATGCCGGATCCCGTCCAGCACAAGCCCCACCACAACCGGCGGCAGCCCCGCCCGGTTGATATCCTTCACCAGCTGCCCCCGCAGCTGCATAATCGCTTTTGTGATGTTCATGCCGTTTCCTCCAATTTCCTCACCCTCGTCTGCAGCCTCTGAATCTGCCGGATGCACAGGGCGATCAGTTCCTCATAGCGCAGGCCGTAATCTGCACTGCCGTCCTTTCGCGACGTTTTCACAAAGGCCGCAAAATCCTGTCCTGTCAGCCCGCAGTCCCGGAGTGCCTGCTCCACGTCCTGCGCAATCAGACCCGTGTGCGTCCTGCCGGACGCGCCGTTTTTCAGCCGGTAGCTTGCCGGACGCAGCTTCTCAAACAGCGCGTCGTAGCGTTCCAGCGCATACGAAATGTCCGTCTTCTTCTCCCGGTCGGACGTGCTGATTGTGCCCGTCTGCGCATACACGACCGACCACCGGTAATCAGAAAACCCGAGTGATCCCGCGCCGTCATACGCCGGAGCCGTGCTGCCGCTTACGACCAGATCGCCGCCCACTGCCGTTCGGCAGTTCGTCTGCGCGCCGCCCTCCGTAACAGACAGCGTATTGCCACCATAGCAAAGCTTTGCGCCGCTCGTCGTCGCCACGACCTCGCCGAGTCCGCTCTGCATATGGATTCCCGCGCCGCCGTAGGTACCCGTCGTATAGCCGAGCCATCCGCCGACCGTACCGCTGTTCAGCGCATCGTATACCGCCATATCGCCGCCCAGTTTGATATAATCCGCCGACAAAAGCCCCGTCGTAATATCATTCGCTGACAGATGATTGACCGAAAAGTTATTGAAATCCAGAACGCCGCCGTTGATGCGCGAAGCGGACAAATTGCCCGTGACGTTTGCCGCATCGACTGTAAGCCCCGTGATGCTCGCGCCCGTCACATTCAGGCTCGTGGCTCTGATCGCACCGGAGATACTCGCGCCCGAGCATACCAGATATCCGTTCGCGTCCACCTGAAACCGGTCCGACACGGAAAGGCCGTCCGTCCCGAAATACATACCCGCACTGCTGCCAAATACATTTTCCACGCGGTAGATGCTCCCGTCCGCAATCGTCCACGGCCCAAAGGCCGAGCCTGCCGCCGCTGTAATTGTGCCAGTCAGCTTCGCGTTGTAGGCCTCCAGCGTTCCGGACGGAAAATGCAGCTTCTTGCCCGACAGGTACGCGACCTCCAGCCCCTCCTGCCAGAAGGAAATGCGGTTCGGCGTCACGGTCAGCAGTTCGTTTTTCGTCCGGTCAACAATCTTTCCGCCGCCGTCCGTCACAGTCGTTTCAATATTGCCCACGCCCACACCGTACACCGGCGTCACGTCGTTGTAGTAGAGCAGCCCCGTCTTGATGTACTGCTGCGCATTCACGGAAAACGCATTGTTCACGCCTGCCGTGTAATCATACAGCTGTTTGATGCCGACGGAGTTCCCCTCAATCGTCAGCTGCGTCTTCTCAAGATACTTCCCGAAATCCGAGATCGCCACATAGCTGCCGGACAGCTTTGTTGACCACGTTTCCGAATTCGCCGCCGCGAAATCCGCCGTCTTGATGATGAGAGACTTTAACGCCGCATAGCCGGAAAGCGTCGTCTTCTTTTCCTCCTCCGGGAGTCCGTCCGCGTCAATGACCTGTGCGATCTCTTGTAACGCCGCCGTTGCTGACCAGTCCGCCAGATTCAGCTGCTCTGTCACGGAGCACAGATACCGCCGCATGCTCTCCAGCTGCTCCTGCGTTGTCTTCCCCGCAATGGACGGGTACGCAAGTGTCAAGCTGCCCATGCGCAAACCACCTCCAATCGTGCGTTGTAGGGGCGGACGACTCTGTCCGCCCTCTTTTCGTCTGCGCACAATCCATCGGGCGGGCAGAGTCGCCCGCCCCTACAGAATGGACTATACATCACTTCCACCTTCCAGCACCCGTGCCAGACTGAACAGCTTCATCTCGCCCTTGCCCGTCAGCCGGAATTTCAGATGGTCGCACCTTGCGGGCCGGACCGGCAGCAGAAAGGTGCGCAGCCCCCGGCCCTCGATATGCCCGCAGTGCCGCCACACGCCGTCCGAATCATACTGCACCCAGAAATCCACGGAGGAGCCCCTCGGCAGCTGCATGCGCAGATTGATGCGCGAGACATACTTTTTCCCGACAAGCCCATACGTCATGATTCCCGTCTCCGCCATCCACTCGACCGCTCCTTCCAGCGTCCCGACGCTGCCGTACACGGTTTTGAGCGTTCCGTTTTCGAGGAAATAAAGTTCATCGTCCACCCGCGCGAAGTCCTCCGCGTGGGCGCTGTCTTCCTTGTGCCACAGGCCCTTTCGCGTGTCGTAGACGAACAACGTCCAGCGATGTGCCTCATCCTCCATGCTGATGAAGTACTTCCCGCGCACGCCGCCCGCGACGGCGTTGTAGTAAAGCTTCGTGCCGAAGCAGCTTCCAATCTCCTGCGGCAGACTTCCGTCATACACGCACACGCCCATGCGCGACTTGTAATACAGCCGGTCGTCCAC
>ERZ808258.235-NODE-235-length-24936-cov-3.946505_pt1 | contig 24936 bp, 25 predicted proteins | sample MGYA00521280_ERZ808258 | MGnify/ENA primary metagenome ERZ808258 (study PRJEB31516, sample SAMN03275585) | gut metagenome | biome: mammalia-associated habitat; material: feces | host: Papio cynocephalus | place: Kenya | collected 2012-07-19 ...
ACTTCACGGATGCTCCTGAAGGACTGCCCGCCGACATCGATCTGCCTCATGCCAATCGAATCAACCGCATGGATAAGAACCGTTCTTCTGCGACTTCGACAGTTCGGAATCCTTGCGAACAGCTCTTTAACCTGCGCGATGCTGCTCCGAACCATGAGAATCGAGGACCTTCACGGAGAAAAGACGGGATTCATCCTATCAATCGATGCGGGGACGACCAGCATCCGCACGATGCTCTTCGCCCACGACGGAAGGGTCCTCGCATCCTCTCAAAGGCCCCTACGGCAGATCTATCCCGGCCCGGGCATGGTGGAGCACGATGCGTCGGAGATCTGGAGACTGACGAAGGAGACGATGAACGAGGCGCTGGACAGGTGTCCGGTGAACCGCTCGGGATGCGTGGCAGTGGCCATAACGAACCAGCGCGAGACCGCCGTCCTCTGGGACCGCCTCACGGGATCGCCCCTCTGCAACGCCATCGTTTGGCAGGACCGCAGGACCCAGGCGCTCTGCGACTCCCTGAACGCCGAGGGATTGGATGAAGAGGTGTTCCGCACGACGGGTCTCCACGTGGACCCCTACTTCACGGGGACCAAGCTCAGATGGATGCTGGACAACGTCCCCGGAGCTGCCGAAGCCTCGGCATCCGGCAGGGTCCTCGCGGGAACGGTCGATTCATGGCTCATATGGAACCTCACGGGCGGAAGGGAGCACGTCACAGACCATTCCAACGCATCCCGCACGATGCTGTTCGACATCTCGGCGCTGGACTGGGACGACGGCCTTCTGGACGCTGTGGGGGTCCCGAGATCCATCCTTCCGGAGCCGCGCCCAACCTGCGGAGCCGTAGGAACGACGGCCCCGTCCGTCGCAGGCATCGATGTGCCGATCTCCGCATCCATGGGCGACCAGCAGGCCGCGCTCTTCGGACAGCAGTGCTTCTCCGAGGGGGATGCCAAGGTGACCTTCGGAACCGGAGGGTTCCTGCTCATGAACACCGGCCGCAGGCCTCTCCGCTCGGAGCACGGCCTGCTCACCACCGTGGCATGGACATCCGGAGACGGCGCCACGTACGCGATGGAGGGATCCGTGTACATGGCAGGCGCGACGATACAGTGGCTGAGAGACGAGCTGCAGATCGTCGAATCCTCCTCCGAGACCGAGCGCATGGCTGAGAGCGTCCCGGACACGGGAGGGTGCACGATCGTGCCTGCATTCTCCGGTCTGGGGGCTCCCCATTGGGACAAGGGCGCCCGCGGAATGATCATGGGCCTCACGAGAAGCACCGACAGGAACCATATGGCCAGGGCGGCGCTGGAATCCATCGCGTTCCAGGCCCGCGACGTCCTGGAGGCGATGCGGAAGGATGCGGACAGGGACCTGGCGTCCATCCGCGTGGACGGAGGCGCGAGCGCCAACGGATTCCTATGCGGATTCCTCTCGGATATAACGGGTGCCAGGGTCGTCAGGCCCAGGACCATCGAATCCACCGCCATGGGGGCGGCGTTCATGGCCGGACTCGCCGAAGGATTCTGGACAGACAGGAAGGAGCTGGCATCGATATGGTCCCTCGACAGGGAGTTCCTTCCGTCCATGCCGGCCGAGGAGCGCGAGAGACGCATAAGGGAATGGTCGAAGGCCGTGGAATGCGCCCGTGCCTGGTCCCGGATCTGCGGAGGATCGCGACCTCCGAACGGAAACGACACACGAAGAACGGGATAACCGCATGTCGGTATGCGATGTGTGATACCGAACGCTTCGAAGGTGTTAAACGCCCGTGCTCCGTTGCCCTCTTCATGGAAGGAGTCACACGCATAGGGGTCTCTCTGGAGCCCGATCTCCTGAAGCAGTTCGACGAATCGATTTCCAAGAAAGGCTATGTCAGCCGTTCGGAGGCGATCCGGGACCTTGTGCGCGACTCGCTCGCCGAATCGGAATGGAAGAACGACGACGAATGGATGGCCGGGACCATAGTCATGGTCTATGACCACACCGTGACCTCCGTCGGAGACAAGCTCACCGACATGCAGCACGACAATCCCGGACTGGTGAGCATGTCGGTCCATGTCCATCTCGACCATGACAAGTGCATGGAGATCCTGATCTGCGAAGGGAAGCTCAAGGACCTGAAGAGGTTCGCCGACGAGGTCACGTCGATAAAGGGGGTCCTCAGAGGCAGGCTCACCATGGCCGCCCCCAGCACAGGGAACCTCCACCACATCGGCCACAGGAACGCCTGAAGGGCCTCTAAGACCGTCCACTCCGACGATCAACGCGGCCAGCTCCCGATCCTCGACGCCGAGGGCCTTCTTCAGCACCGTAGCTGACTCCATGCACGGCGCGAAGATCCACGGCTCGATCCCGCTATCCGGGAGGTCCATCCTGACGGCCTTCATCAGGAGCTTCGCATCGGAATCACCGATCTTCTCCGGATACAACAGGAAGCTGTCGCTGAGCCATACGACGTCGGAGGCCTCGGCGTACCTATCCTTCTAGCCGGACGGAACGCTGTGGCCTATGACGACGCCGCGGTCGTCGACGTACTCCATGCCGATATCGCATCCCGATTCGAAGCCCCCGTCTGCGACCATGACGAAGACGGATCCCTTCGAGGAGCATGTGGACATCCCCACGTTCTCTATCCTCATCCCGCATCCGGTGGAGGTCATCCCGTTCTCGATCCTGCAGATCTCCTCCAGGACGACGCGGTCGAGACGCTCGAAGCGGACGACGCCGGGCATCCCGCGGACCAGTTCCATGAATTCGTCTTGGAGCATTGTCGATGGAGGATACTTCCAACATATATATCGGGTGCAGTCCCTCGGACGAGCCCTCGCGCCTCGGCGCCGTCCGATAGGGTAAACCATTAAATCGTTCCGAACGGTCCTATGAGCGATGAAGAAGCTGATAATCACCGAGAAGGCAAATGCTGCACGGAGGATATCCACCATCCTTTCCGACGGCACGTCCAAATCCTCGTCTTCCGGAGGAGTTACGGTGATTTCCTTCGAGACCGGAGGAGACGAGTACAACGTGGTCTCCCTCCGCGGACACATCATAGAGCTGGACTATCCCGAGGAGTACAACGATTGGAGCGCCACCGACCCTGCCGAGCTGGTGCATGCGCCCCAGGTCAAGACCGTGAAGGTGAAATCCATCCTCAACAGGATCAAGGAGCTCGCGGCCGAATCCGACGAGATCATAATCGCGACCGACTACGATCGCGAGGGAGAGCTCATCGGCATGGAGACCGTGAAGGCCATAGGCGCCGACATGGGCACCGTCAGGAGAGCCAAGTTCAGCGCCCTCACCAAAGGAGAGGTGGAGAACGCGTTCGACAACCTGGCTGATCCGGACGAGAAGCTCGCGGACGCCGCCGAGGCCAGGCAGATCATCGACCTGTCCTGGGGAGCCGTCCTCACCAGGCTCATATCCCTGTCGTCCGGGCAGGTCGGCAAGAACTTCATGTCCGTCGGAAGGGTTCAGAGCCCCACTCTGAAGCTCCTTGTCGACAGGCACGAGGAGATAGAGAGGTTCGTCCCCGTCCCGTTCTGGGACGTCGTAGCGAAGTTCGGCATGCTCGCGTTCAAAGGAGACCATGAGGGGAACCCGTTCTGGAACGAGGACGAGGCGAAGGCCGTCCTGTCCAAGGTGGAGGGCGCGAAGACGGGCACTGTATCCTCCTGGTCCACGGAGACCAAGGAGGAGTTCAGGCCCGCGCCGTTCGACACCACTCAGATGCAGGTCGAGGCCAACAAGATCGGGATCCCTCCTACCACGGCCATGAAGCTGGCCGAGGACCTCTACACCGGAGGATACATCTCGTATCCCCGTACTGAGAACACGGAGTATCCGCGCAGCCTTCCCCTCAGATCGGTGCTGGAGAAGCTCAAGGAGGGTGCGTTCAAGACCGAAGCGGAGGAGATCCTCGCCCAGGAGAAGATCGTTCCGTCCAGGGGAAAGAGGCGCACCACGGACCATCCCCCTATCTATCCCACCGCCGGGGCGTCCCCCGAGAAGATGAAGGGCGACAAATGGAAGCTGTACGAGCTCATCGTGAGACGCTTCCTGGCGACCCTCGCTCCGAATGCGGAGTCCGAGGTCACGAAATGCGTCATAGACGTCAACGGAGAGCCGTTCAAGTCCACCGGATACGTCCTGAAGAAGAAGGGATGGAAGAAGTACTACGGGAAGTACCTCAAATCCAACGACGCGAAGCTCCCTCCGATGAAGGTCGGGGACGAGATCGAGATCAGATCCGTCTCCATGAACGAGTCGGCCACCAAGCCCCCTTACAGGTACAACCAGGGTTCCCTGATCCAGGAGATGGACCGCCTCCAGCTGGGGACCAAGTCCACCAGGCACGACATCATAGGCAAGCTGTACTCCAGGAACTACGTCCAGGGCAACTACATGATTCCCACTCCGAGCGGCATCGCCCTCACCAAGGCCCTCGAGGACCACGGAGGAGGCATCACCGAGCCTGACATGACGGCCAAGCTGGAATCGGACATGGTGATGATCTCCGACGGGGAGAAGACACTGGACTCCGTCGTCAAGGAATCGCAGGACATGCTGTACGGAGTCGCAGTGCAGATCTCCGCCGACTCGGACGAGATCGGAAGCGAGATCAAGGCCGCCCTCCATTCGCAGCAGCACATAGGGACGTGCCCGTCCTGCGGGAACAGCCTTTCCATCAAACGCTCCAAGAACGGGAACTTCATCGGATGCGACGGGTACCCGGATTGCAAGAGGGCGTATCCGCTGCCCAGAGGAGCCCTCATACAGACCACGGAGACGGTCTGCGAGGTCTGCGGCCTGCCGCAGCTCAGGATAATCAGGAAGGGGATGCCGCCCTCCATACAGTGCATCGACCCCAAGTGCACGAGCAACACCGAGAAGAACGACCTCGGCCCGTGCCCGACCTGTGGCAACGGCCGCATCAGGCTCATGTACTCCAAGTCGGGGAAGCGCTTCGCAGGCTGCTCCGAATGGCCCGCGTGCACGCAGACCTATCCGCTCAGACCCAGGGGGAGCATCTCCTACGCCGGACACGTTTGCACCCTGTGCAAGGCTCCGATAGTATCTCTGGGGACCACCGAGGAGTGCATCAACCCCGACTGCCCCGGTCGGAAGAAGCCCTCCAAGGCGAAGGAGAAGAAGGAGACCGATCCGGAGAAACCGGCCGCCAAGAAGAAGACGATAAGGAAGCCTTCGATCTCCAGATCCAAGAAGAAGAGCGAAGAGTCCGAAGAGGAATCCTGACCCTTCGGTGCCCTCACGGAGCCGCTCTTTTCAGTAACACTATTTTATAAAAACGTAGCAAAACCGTTTCATTCCGAATCGGTCTGCGGACCGGTTCGGAAAGAGGTCTCCTCGGACCCCTCGGCACCGCTGAAGTGCTCGTTCATGGCGTCTATCTCGCGGGAGATCCTGGCGTTGCGGCATGACATGCATTCGAGTTTCTTGCCCAGCCCCAGACGGATGTGCATCTCGGAGCGGTCCAGAGGGACGATCCTTCCGCAAGTGCAATAGACGCTCATCATAGAAGCTTCAGGCATGTCATCCAGCATGCGGTTGCAACCTCTTTTCGCATAGCTACCGCTATCCAAATTCATTCTTCCGATCAATCCTCTCCCCCGAGATTAGCAGTCAAAGAACGCCTCTATTCCATCCTGTACGGCGCTCGTACGCTGCATTTCCCCTCTAACAGCAGACCACATATAAGCCTTCCCCAGCCGTTATGAAGAGGGTCCAGATGTCACAACGTTAAGTGCGATTCTCCAGTGGAAACAAAGGGGTTTTCGATAGAAAACCTTTATATATAGAAAATAAGCCCGGAATCGGACGTAAAAAGACGTTTCCAGAGCGGAAGGGGAGCGCCCCTCCGCCCTGCAGGCATCAGATCCTGAACTTGGACAGACCTGGGAACCTGGCGTTCGAGCCCAGCTGCTCCTCAATCCTCAAGAGCCTGTTGTACTTGGCCGTGCGCTCTCCGCGAGCAGGCGCGCCGGTCTTGATCTCTCCTCCGCCCCATCCGACGGACAGGTCGGCGATGGTAGTGTCCTCGGACTCCCCGGACCTGTGCGAGACGACGACGTTGTAGCCGTTGGCGAAGCTCATGGCCGCCGCTTCGCCGGCCTCCGTGATGGTGCCGATCTGATTGACCTTGAGGAGCAGCGCATTGGCCGCTCCGCAGTCGATTCCGCGCCTGAGACGCTTGGAGTTCGTAACGAAGAGATCGTCTCCCACTATCTGCACATGGCCCCCGACCTTGCGGGTTAACTCGGCGGTGGTCTCGAAGTCGTCCTCGAAGAAGGGATCCTCGATGCTGATCAGAGGGTGGCCCTTCGTAAGGGAGACGTAGTGGTCCATAAGACCTCCCGCATCCAGCTCCATGCCGTCGACGGTATATACGCCGTCGGAGTAGAACTCGGAGGATGCCGCATCCATGGCGAGGAAGATATCCTTGCCGGGGGAGTAGCCCGCATCGGACACGGCGTCTGTGATCGTGGTGAGCGCCTCGTCGACGGTGTCCACAGGAGGAGCGAATCCCCCCTCGTCGCCGATGTTGATGGCGCCGGTGCCGTATCTCTGCTTGAGGATGCCCTTGAGGCTCATGTAGACCTCCGAGGACATGCGGAGGCATTCGGAGAACGAAGGAGCCCCGGCAGGAATGATCATGCATTCCTGTATCCTGAGGTTCCCTCCGGCATGCTTCCCACCGTTGATGATATTGAGCATGGGCACGGGCAGAGTGACGTGATCGCCTCCGATGTGCTCGTAGACCTCCATCCCCTCGGCCATGGCTCCGGCACGAGCGACGGCAAGAGACACGGCCACCATGGCGTTGCCGCCCAGGTTGGACTTGTTCTCGGTCCCGTCGAGCTCGATCATGGCGCGGTCGATGCCCTCCTGGTCGGCCGGATCCATTCCGACGATCCTCTTGGCTATCGGACCGCGGACGTTCTCCACGGCCTTCAGCACGCCCTTGCCGCCGTACCTTCCCTTGTCCCCGTCCCTGAGCTCCAGGGCCTCCCATGTGCCGGTGGACGCGCCGGACGGCGCGATAGCGGAGATCCTGTGCCCTTTGACGGTCACCTCGGCCTCGACCGTGGGGTTTCCCCTGGAATCGAGTACCTCTCTTGCCCAAACCTTCTCGATCTGCATTCCGATCACTCCATTGAATACTTGGTCATGTTGCGGAGCAGTATGCCGCGGTCCTTCTCGGTGAGGACCGATCCATCCACCGAGAGCGCGACCGTGCAGGTCTTGCTCCTGCCCTTGATGATCTGCTGAATCATCATGAGCGACTGGTTTATTCCGTCCGCCTCGACGATGTCGTCGAAGCCGTCGAATATCACTACAGGACGAAGGCTGGAGTCGATGAACTCCTTGGCCCTCTCCGTCATGGTCCCTATCTCCATTATGCCGGTGGAACCGGCCTTCGCGTTCACGGAAAGCGATACGACCTCCATGGCGCCGTACGAGAACCTCTCCTCCACGGCCTTCGTCCTGGAGGTAGTGATTATCATGAGATTGTACCACCTCATGTCGAAGAGGGACATGAGGCGATAGATGGCCTCCCGGTCGCGGGTGAACATCACATAGGACTTCCCGAACTCGATGCCGTGCGATTCGAGCGAATCGCCGGCTGGCTCCTTGTAGCGCGGCTTCTTCCGACGGGAGCGCCTCTCCTTGGTCCTGCGAGGCTTCGCATCCGCGGGCTGCATGGACTCCGCCACATCCTTGACGGCGTTGACGACATCCTCGGAGCGGAACGGCTTGTCCACGCTGTCCATTATCAGAGGATTGTCTCCGGGCACCATCTCCCCAGGTGCCTTGACGAATATCACCGCAGGACGGCAGGAAGGGATCTCCTCGTCTATGCGGGCGAGATACCTGGTGCCGTCCTCCTTGCCGATCATCGAATCGAGAAGCACCATATCGGGCTCGAACGACTCGGTCTTGGTGACCGCCTCGTCGATGGTGGCGGCCAGACGGACGTTGTGGCCTTCCTCGGAGAGGATGTCCTTGAGGACCTCCGCGATGGAAGGATTGTCTTCTACTGCGAGGATCTTCATAATGCGTCTCCTCCCGTAAGCCTGGAGCTCGGCACAGAATGACCGACAGCGCTTCCGCTGGACGTTGGATACCGGCCCCGTAGGGCCGTAAGAAAAACAGTCCTACGACCAGGAATCACTGCTTCCTGCTCTCTTTGGCCTTGGGCCTGAGGTCGCTGCTTCCGCACTTCCTGCACCTCTCAGCCCTCTTGGGGTTGGTGGCATAGCAGTTCATGCAAACAGTCTTGTCGAGGAGCCTGTGCTCTGCCTCTTTGAAGCGTGCCATTCCTAATTCCTCTGGCACCGAGTAACTGAAGGACATATAAAAACAAGTTGTACGCCAGACGTCCGAGAGAGTCATTCGACTTTTGAATCGGGATGTGTGATCGAACTCAATGATCAAAAGAGACTCGATCGAAAAAGGGTTCGACCGAGCCTTCTGAAGAGGGATTGTTATCCTGACATCCAAGTTAAAATACGAGGCGACGATTCCTCGTCGCCGGAAAAGGTAAGTCCGCGAACTATCGGGACTAGCCTCCCGACAATCCGCGGAACCATGTTTCGGTAGGTGGTGAGATAAGTGATATCTTACCAAAGATATCGGAACGGCGGATTCCGCATCACGGTGACGATCGGCTCTTTGTCGATCGTCATAGATTGGTCATAAGCCAACCGTGACGATTGGTGTCCGTAAGACACCCGGCCCGCAAGGGCCGTCATCTCACACCTGTTTTCTCAATTGCTTACCTTGGATATAATCCATTTGTCGATGTCAGCTCGTTGGGAAAAAACGGACGGTTTCTCCCGGATTGTTCACGAACCGGACTCCGACACGCTTCGAATGCGGGAACCATCGATCATCGGTCGAATCGAAATGGGAACAGGGACCTCTGCGCCCTGGAATCCTCCAGGAATCCGTTCGCGGTCCCGGGCGTCTCGTGGGTGACCGTCTTCGGAGAGAGCATCTCCACGAGCTCCGTGCAGCGCGGATCGGTGAAAGGCAAGTGCCGGTCCATCATGGAGACGTGCGCGTACGCCCTCCTTATGAAGTCCTCGAACGGAGGCTCATAGCCGTGCTCCTCGAAAGACGAGCGATAGGGCCATGTGGCGCTCCAATGGAGGTGGACCGCGTCGATGCGATCGATCATATCGGAAGGATAGCTGTCGAACACCCTCTCCAGCGTCTCTATGGCCTCTCCTTCTGTCGACACGGGAAGGCAGCTCATGAGATGGCCCATATCGAGATTGATCCCCCAGTCATCGAACTCCAGATCCCTCTCCAGGATTCTGAATCCGGAATCGTCGAGCAGGCGGAGCCCCGGCCACCAGAGGTTCTCCAGAAGGATGCGCGAAGGAGGCTCCCCTCCAGGAAACGATGATACGACGGAATTGAGCATCTCGCAGAGGGCGCGGACCACATCCGCATCGGAACGGGTGTAGGTCCTGCGCATTATCTCCGGCGTATCGGCGTTGCATGCATGGAACACCATGTACGAGGGATCCAGCACCGAAGCCGTCTCGATGGCTTTGCGGATGTTGGAGATCACATCATCCCTTTCGCGTCCGTAGGAATGGTAGAGGAGAGAATCCTCCGGCAGATCGAGCGCACGTCCCCCCCAGGCGGCCAGCCAATCGACCGCATAGGGCAGATGGACGGAACCGCAGATGCCGCTGAGCGAGGGGTCCGGACGGTCGTAGGACGTCAGCATCTCGACGGAGTCGAATCCCATCGACGCGATGGTCGATGCGGAATCCGCTCCGAAGACCGAAATATCCTGATAGACCGAATAGGACAGCTGATGTATCATCGGAACATCGACAGGGCCGCGGCGACCGCGGACTCCACGGCGAGAGGCTGTGTGTCCCCTCCGCCTATGATCAGGGCGTCCTCCTGCGTCATCCCTGTCTCCTTGCGGATCTTGTAGGCGGCCTCGGGATCGTGCTCGTCTACGCTCCAGTCGGGAGGCACCATGAGGACTCCGTCGCGGATGACCAGGGTGGTGCATCCGTTGCCCCCGGCCTTGATGCCGGCATCCCTCTGCTCCATGCCCTTGTTGACGACTCCGGCGCAGCCGATCACCAGTATCCCCTGCTGGAACGCCCCGATGACCGATCCCTCCAGGAACACGTCCACCGGCCTCATGGGGATCTGGTTGAGGAACGCCTGGCCGGTCTTGGTAATGGATATTCCGGTCTGCTTGATGTCGATGAACTCCCATTCCTTCAGGGTGTCGACTATCCTGCGCATGCTGCCCTCTCCGACGCCGACCTCGTCGGCGAGCCTCTTGCGGCCGATGCGCCTGCCGCCGGAGAGCAGGTGCAGCGCCCAGTAGACGTTCGCATCGTTGAAGCGGAACATCGGGCCGAACTGGGGTTCATCGATTATCTTCATGGATGGAGGTAACACGCTGTACATTCTTAATGTTAAGGAATCCGGCTTCATGGAGGGGGATAGGAGAAGGCTTTCATCGTCATTATCAACAGGCGGAGCGATACGCCGATCGTGTCTCCGGAAGATATCGATGAGGAATGGAAAGAGGTCTGGAAATCCGAGTATATCAGGACAGTGGGCGCGTTCTACAACACCGTAGGCGGAAGACTGATCATAGGCCGTAAGGATAACGGCGGTTTTGTAGGCGTTAAGAATGCAGATGATACGCTGAAGACCGTATCGGATTCCATCCAGAATGTTCTGGGGATCAGCACAACGGTCAACTCTTCAAACGCATAAGCAATACCGCTCATCTATCAGACATGAAGTGTTGATGTCATAACCTGACACTGAACAACGAGGCTAGTTAATTAAGACAATTAGGCAATTAATAGGAACTTTAAACGGCACTTAAACTAAGTAGTTTAATAAGCAATTTAATAGAAAAATTTATAATCAGTTTAATAGGAACCTTAAATAATCAACCCAATAAGCAATTAAACGGCACTTGATGAAGAATTTAAACGGCACTTAACTCCGAGTCGGCACCCGCACGCCATCCGAACCGAAGAGACCATGAAAGCAGAAACGAGAACCAACAGCCAGGATGAAAGGATCGCGAAACAGCCGTCCTCCCCACGGATTGGAATCCTCCGCAACAGATACTCCCGTATACCCCAGTACGACAGGCAGATCGGGAGGATCGCGGAAGCCCTCGCGGCCAGAGGCGCGGAGGTCGAAGTCGAGGACACCGATTCCCTCGGGATCCGCATGGAGAACGGCGAGCCGAAGGCTCCGAAGGACTGGGATGCCTGCATCTACCTGGACAAGGACGAGTACGCCGCATCCCTGCTGGAGGAATCCGGCATCAGGCTGTTCAACAGCGCCGAGGCGATCCGCCTCTGCGACGACAAGATGCTCACCCACATCGCGCTGACGGGAAGCGGCATCAGGATGCCGGACACCACGCCCGGACCGCTGCTCTACGACACGGGCATGAGGATAGCAGAGGACTTCGCGGACGGACTGGAGTGTAGATACGGATACCCGATGGTCGTCAAGGAGTCGTTCGGCTCCATGGGCAGAGGCGTGCACCTCGTCCATGACAGAGAGGAGCTGGATGCGGCGCTGGGCGAACTCCGCGGGAAGAGGTTCCTCGTCCAAGAGATGATCGGATCCGGCAAAGGCGAAGATCTTAGGGTCATAGTCATCGGCGGAAGGACGGTCGGAGGAATCCTCAGACGCTCCGAAACGGATTTCAGATCGAACGCCGCCTTGGGAGGGATGGCGACCGCCGTCGACGTCCCCCGCGAGAGCGCGGAGATCGCGGAAAAGGCCGCCGAGGTGCTCGGATTGGACTACTGCGGAGCCGACCTCCTGAAGGACGAGGAGGGGCGGTACACGGTGCTGTGCGAGGTGAACTCCAACGCCTTCTTCTCGGCGTTCGAGGAGGCCACCGGCATCGATGTCGCGGGAGCATACGCCGATCATGTGCTCGGCATCGCTTGTCGTAGGGAACGGGATTGAGCTCCGCACGGAGACCGCGTTCCGCGAAGGCATCGGAGATAGATTGGAACGATCTTTCGAGCACGGGAAGCTCCGCGGAGGACGTCTGGACACTGAATCCGTCGCGGGTCCTGCGGACCCTGAGCTGCACCAGGCCCGAGATGCTCCTGACCTCCGCCTCCAGATCCTCCACCAGCCTCAGGTCCTCCGGCGCCACAGGCATCCCTTCGGGATATCTCATGAGCATGCAGGTGTCCTTTACCAAGCGGACGGGGAGATGCATGGAATCGAGATAGCGGACGATATCGGTCCTGCGGATGCCCGCCTCGATGAACGGAGACGATACGCCGTGCTTCGGCCCGGCGGTCATGCCGGGGCGGTCCTCCGACAGATCATCGACTATATCCCCGTTGACTATCCGTCCGATAGAGACCCGGGAGACGGCGGAGTACATCGCGTTCTTGCAGATGTAGCACCTGTCGTGGCGGTTGAGCAGAATGCCTTCGAGATCGGACGGCTCCGCACGGGCGACGATCCGCCTTATCCCGATGCACGATGCGACCTTCGATGCCGCTTCGCGCTGCCTGTCGCTCATCATCGGGACATCGACCGTGACCGCGAGAGCGCGGCCCCCCAGCGTCCTATGGGCGATGTCCGCGAGGACCGTGCTGTCCAGCCCCCCGGAGAAGCACACCGTGCAGGAGCCCATCTCCTCGAGAAGACGGACGACCTCCGCGATCCTGTCGTTTGAATAGGGAAGATCCATCGATTCCCGGCAACGGCCCGGTCGTATAAGAACGGTCACAGCGGTTATCTAGACCGGCGGACATCGAGAGCGCAGGTGAGCCGATGGGCAGATACGAGAGACAGCTCAGGGTCTTCGGAGAGGATGGGCAGGCCGCGATCGGAAGGATCTCCGTGGGCATAGTCGGATGCGGAGGCCTGGGGACCAATGTCGCCACAGCCCTCGCTGTTGCCGGAGTCGGAGGATTCGTCCTCATGGACCCCGACGTCCCCGAGGAGTCCAACCTCAACCGCCAGTACGTGTTCTGCACCCATGTGGGTCCCGGGAAAGATCCCTCGCCCAAGGCGGAGATCCTCGCCGATTGGATCAGGACGAGGAATCCCGATGCTCACGTGACGGCGCATGCGGTGCGCTTCTCGAAGGATACGGAGGACCTCCTGTCGGAATGCGACGTCCTGGTGGACTGCCTGGACTCCGTCGGAGGGAGGATGGACCTGAACAGATACTCGGTGGAGAGCGGAAAGCCCCTCGTCCACGGAGGCATCGACGGATTCGTCGGAGAGGTGGCGACATGCATCCCCGGCGCCGGCCCGTGCCTCAGATGCATGACGGGAGACCTTCCCGAGAGGAAAGGAGCCCCCGCTTCGATAGGCGCCGTCGTATCGACGGTGGGATCCATGGAGGCGGCCGAGGTTCTGAAGATCGCCACGGGAAGGCATGTCGAACCCGGGACGCTGCTGTCCATGGACCTCGAGACATGGAGGTTCAGGACGTTCCGCTTCGAAAGGGATCCGGAATGCCCCGTATGCTCGAAGAAGCGAAGATCGGAAGAAGAGGTACCGGGGCCGCGAGGCCCCGGAGGAGAAGTGTCGGACGGGACCGCCCTTCGACGGCCCCGTTGCGATCAGAATGTGCGGACCTTGCCCTCGATGATCATGTCGCTGACCTTGTCGACGTTGTCGAGCCAGTCGGCGGTGATGGCCTCGGCCTCGGACTTCCAGGTCTTGAGGTGCGAGTCCTCCTCGGCGTGGGGCAGGACGATCTGCACGGAGGCGTTGAGGGGCTCGGAGACGGGCTTTCCGATCTGGGAGAGCAGCCTCACGCGGATCTCGGCCTCGTTGGTGACCTTCTCGGCGATGTCGTCGGCGATGAGCTTGGACATGACGTTGTAGATCTTTCCGATGTGGGTGATCGGGTTCTTTCCGGAGGTGGCCTCCATGGACATGGGCCTGTAGGGGGTGATCAGACCGTTGCACCTGTTGCCCCTTCCGACGGATCCGTCGTCTCCCATCTCCTGCGACATCCCGGTGCAGGTGAGATAGTAGACGTGGCGGTCGTAGTCGTCGCCGGTGTTGATCTCCAGCTTGTACTCGATGTCCTCGTCGCCGATGATCTTCAGGGCGTTGTCATAGACCTTGTCGTACATCTGCTCGACGACGGACCTGTAGGCGGTGGCGTCCTCGATGCGCTTGTCGATCATGGCGCAGGCGATGGTGGTGGTGACGGTCTTGCCGACACGGGAGGTCATGACCTTGACGTCCTGTCCGGTCTCGGGGAGGACCTCCTTCATCTTGCCGTTGATGTACTCCTCGGTCTGGAGGGTGAGCCTGTCCGCGATGGAGTAGGGGGCGTATCCGACACCGAAGGAGGTGTCGTTGGCGAGGTGGCCGGAGGCCTTGTAGACGCCGGTGAGGTCGTCGGATCCCATTCCGAGCTTGGCGTCCAGGACGACCTCGGACTCCACGTCGAGGTTGGGGAAGGTCTTCTCGAGGTACTCCCTGGCGGCCTTGAGCGCGACGGGCTTGCAGGGGAGGGACTTGATGTCCTCGCCCTCGCCGACATGGGTGGTGGCGCGTCCGACGAGGAGGATGTAGGAGGGGTCGACGATGACTCCGCCGCCGAACCTCGGAGCGGCCTGGCCGGCCGCGATCTGGGTCTCGTCGGTGTTGTGGTGGAGGACGTGCCCGAACTCCTTCTTGTACATCCTGCACAGGGCCTTGGAGACCTCCTCTGCGAGGGCGTCGGCGACGCTGTCGGGATGTCCGATTCCTTTGCGCTCGACGATCTCGATGTCCTTCATGGGAACGGGGATCTCGTTGAGACCCTCCACGTAGATGTTCTTGGCCATTTGAATTGCTCCGCAGGTGCCCAGTATTTGAACCTATATATTGTTCGTGGCAACAAATATTCTTATAGGAATAGAAGGATGGATGGGACCATGAAGTTCCCCCCTGTCTCCGACATCAAGAGGATAAGGAAGTCGATAGACATCACCCAGTCGGAGCTGGCGAAGGAATCCGGCGTGAGCCAGAGCACCATCGCCAAGATCGAAGGGGGACGCACCTCCGCGTCGTACGAGACCATAGTGAGGCTGTTCGAGACGCTGGAGGCGATGAAGGCCGGGAGCCCGAGCGACATGAAGGCCGCGGACGTCGCATCCGCGGACGTCGTCTCCATATCGAGCGACAGGCAGGTCCACGAGGCCTCGGAGCTCATGAGGAGCACCGGATACTCCCAGCTCCCCGTGATAGACGGAGGGGTGCCGGTGGGGAGCATCTCCGAGAGATGCATCTTCGACCTCCTCAGAGGAGGGGAGACCATGGACAGGCTCGGTCAGACTCCGATATCGACGGTCATGAAGGAGCCCTTCCCGGTTGTCTCGGACACCACGTCGATGAGCGCCGTGACAGGTCTGATGGTGGGCTACAACGCGGTGCTCGTGTCCCGCAAGGGCGAGATCGTCGGCATGATCACGAACGCCGACATCCTCAAGCTTGTCTGACCGATTCCCTGCGGACGGAGCCGCGGCCTACGACGAACATGTCCATGTCGTCGGCCGCATAGCTCTCCGGAAAGACCTCGCGGGCCTCCGCCTCGAGGACCGAACGGTCGTCGTAGCGATGGCTTATATGCGTCATTATCAGGCAGCGGACCGAAGCCGCAGCGGCTGTCTCGGCCGCCTGGACGGACGTGCTGTGGTTGTGCTCGGCCGCGCTCGCCGCATCGGATGCGGAGTACGTCGCCTCGTGGACCAGGACGTCCGCTCCGCGGACCGCCTCCGCTATAGACGACGAAGCCTTCGTGTCCCCGGTATACGCGACCGCCGTTCCGGGAGACGGGGAGCCGACGACCATTTCGGGAGTCACTCCCCCGACGGCTTCGCCGGCCTTGAGGCGGGCCATGTCCGGCCCGTCGCGGACGCCGAGAGCGAGAGCCTTTGCGTGGTCCAGCCTCCCCGGATATGCGGGGCCGCGGACGACGTATCCGAGAGAGGATATACCGTGATCGGTGCGGAAGCAGGATGCCGAGAACGCTCCGGCGGAGATCTCCTCCCCGCCCTCCAGCTCCCTGATCTCCAGAGGGTATCCCGCCTCGCCTTCGGTATAGGACATGCAGGATCCGATGAATCCAGCCGTCCCGGGAGGGCCGCATACCAGCAGCGGATCGGTCCTTCCCGAGAGCCCCATGGTCTGAAGAAGCCCCGGAAGCCCGAACACGTGATCCCCGTGGAGATGCGTGATCAGGACCGCGCGAACCTTCATGAACGAGAAAGGGGAGACCATCAGCTGGCGCTGGGCCCCCTCTCCGCAGTCCAGAAGGACGATGTCCCGTCCTTCGCGGACGGCTATGCAGGACGTCGAGCGGTAGCGCGATGGAACCGCGGCGGACGTCCCCAGGAACAGTATCTCCATCGGTCGTAGACCTGATCGAGGGACCTGTCCTGCTTGGTCTCCTTCTTGTACTCCTTGTAGTGCTCCTTGCAGAGGTGCACGCTGCGGAGGTCGGAGGACTTGAGCTGGAGCTTGGACCTGCTCACCTGCTTGATGTTGAAGGAGCGCTCCGCGGGCTTGTCGCAGCCCTGGACGTCGCACGTCTCCTCGGTTGCGGTGTGTCTTAAAGATGCCATGCTGACGGGTATCGTCTGGATTGTAGATAACAGATTCGAGCGAAACGGCGTATTTGGACCACTCGTTGAAGGTCGCAGAACGAAGCATGTCTAATGCCTCTTAGATTGTAATATCGTAATATCATGACACAACTATATTTCTCGTTAGTAGCCGTTTAAATACAAACGATTCGACTAGCAATTGGATGTATAATCCAACTGTGATAAGATGCAGTCGAAAGCGATAGCGATAATCGCGGTCGCCATCCTGTTGGTGGCCGGCATAGGGGCGGCGTTCGTCCTCATGAACGATGACAAAGAAGAGGAGAAGGCGGAGCACACCGGCCGTCTGAGCATATTCGGGAATGCGAACAACGACGACTACCTCGATTCGAGCGACGTGGATCTCATCAAGGAGTACGCCGACGGCAAGAAGACCTGGTCCGTGTCGGAGAATCCCTATGCAGATGTGAACGGCGACGGGAAAATCGATTCCACAGACGTCTCCCTCGCACAGGCCCTGGTCGACCGCACCGCGAAATCCGTCAGATACGTGGACGCCAACCAGAATGTCGCCGAAGCCGAGTATCCGATCAGGGACATCGCAGTCACCGGCACCTACGCCGTGGACGGCGTGGTCATCCTGGGACTCACGGGCAACGTCGTCGGGATGCAGGGGTCCAAGAGCTGGCCGAACTCCGCCATGTGGAACGATCTCAAGGACAAGCCCAAGATCGGCACCGGCGCTGGAATGGTGGACTTCGAGATGGTATCCAAGATCGACCACATCGACGCCATCGTCTCCTCCGGAAGCTTCTCCGTGGACAACAAGGAGCAGTACACCGCCCAGGGGATCGATATAGTCAACCTCCCGTTCGGCGAAGAGAACGAGGTGGACGCCTTCCTCATCCTAGGATACATGACGGGCATGGAGGAGAGGTCCCACAAGATCGCTGAGTTCTACGACAGGATCTACGACGCCAGGGACAAGGCCCTCGCCGACAACCCCGAGCTCGCACAGCAGACCGCCCTCCTCGTCTACATGGAGAAATGGGTCTACAGCGATGCGGGAGGCCACGGCTTCCTCGCGGACAGCCTCGGAATCGAGAACATCTGGAAATACGACTCATCGAAGGATGCCAGCAACTACGTGAAGATCCTCGGAGGAGAGGAGTGGCTCAAGAACGACGAGTGGCAGGCGGACTGGGTGATCGGACAGGAGAAGTGGCTGTACAACGACGACTCCGATCCTGTATCAGCATGGAAGGCCTATCAGAACTACTACGGCGCCGAGCATGCGTTCCCCGAGAAGTGCATCCTCATCAACGACAGCCTGACTCTCTGCCTGAAGGTCGCCTATCTGATGGAGTACCTGTTCCCCGGCTCCGTCGAGTCCGGATTCGGTGTCGAGATGCACCAGTACTTCATCGACAACTTCGTGGACTGCCTCTCCGGCAGCTACGACGTCACGAAGCACGGTACGTTCCTGATCACGTACGACGACGTGAAGGACAGGATCTGAACCCAACCGGGCGCTCCCGTTGCCGGAACGCCCGTCTTACATCCATATCATCACGGAGCATGGCGGCATGAGGCTGGAGATCGACGGTCTCGGGTTCGGATACTCGAGCAGCAAGGTTCTGGACGGCATATGCATGAGGATGGAGGGGCCGCAGTTCGTCTCCATCCTGGGCCCCAACGGCGTGGGGAAGTCGACACTGGTGAACTGCATATGCAGGGTCCTGGAGCCGGACGAGGGCGCCGTCCTTCTCGACGGCAGGGACGTGTCCGGCATGGGCGTGAAGGAGATCGCCGACAACATGGCCTACGTCCCGTACTCGACCGGGGACAGCTTCCCGCTTACCGTGGTGGACGCCGTGCTCATGGGGAGGCAGAGCCGCTCCGGATTCAGGACCACGGACGAGGACCTGACGAAGGTCTACGAGGCCCTGCACAGGCTCGGCATCGAGGACCTCGCCCTGAGGCAGTTCAACGAGCTGTCCGCGGGGCAGCACCAGAAGGTCGTCCTGGCGAGAGGGCTTGTGCAGGAGCCGCGCGTGCTCCTGCTCGACGAGCCCACCGCCAATCTGGACATAAGGCACCAGATGGACGTCTCCGAGCTCCTGAGGGACCTCTCCCGCGAGAAGCGGATGACCGTGATCATGATCTGCCACGACATCAACATCGCGTCAAGATACTCCGACAACATCATCATGATGTACCGCGGCTCGATCTACGCCGTGGGCACCCCGGAGCAGGTCGTCACTCCCGAAAACATCCGCGCCGTGTACGGCGTGGACAGCACCGTGATCCGGGCCAACGGCAGACCCCATGTCATACTCAACGGGACCCTGCCTGACGACGAGGACGAATGGAGGTCCCCGTACACGGCCTCCGAGCCGGCCGTCGTAGACATCCCGGAGATGTCCGAATGAACGGGGCCGAGAGCACCTCGGAGGACATCATCCGCGGATACAGAAGGTACACGGGACGCAAGATCCTGGTGATCATCGTCATCCTGGCCGTCACCGTCCTGGCGGCAGGATACTCGATGACCCTGGGCGTCCGCGAGATCGGATTCGCGGACTCCTACAGGATCCTCATAGACCATCTGCTCGGCGCGACGTACGATCCCGGATCTCCCGGCTGGAGGGACGACCAGGCCATCTGGAACATCAGGATTCCCAGGGTCCTCGCCGCGATAGTCGTAGGATTCGGACTCGCGGTGAGCGGAGTCGCGATGCAGGGGATAACCAGGAACCCCCTCGCGGATCCATACACCACCGGGATGTCCTCCGGAGCAAATTTCGGAGTCGCCCTGTCCATGGTCCTCGGCCTGTACGCGTCCAGCGGCATGGGCAGGTACGGCACCGTGTTCAACGCGTTCGTGTTCGGCATGATCCCCGCCCTTATCGTCATCACCCTGTCGAACAGACGGAACGCCTCGCCGGCCACGGTGATCCTTGTCGGAGTGGCCATCTCGTACTTCTTCTCGTCCCTCAACACCCTCGTCGTCATGAGAGCCGACCCCAAGGACATCCAGGACATCTACCTGTGGCAGCTCGGGACTCTGGAGAGGATGTCCTGGGACGCCATCCCCATGATGGGGCTGGTGGTGGCCGCGGGCTCCGCGATGCTCATGGTGCTGTCGAACAAGCTCAACGTCCTCTCGCTGTCGAGCGGCAACGCCAAGACCATGGGGATAGACGTGGAGACCTACCGCACCCTGATCATGGTGATCGTCACGTTCGTCTCGTCCATGATCGTCGGATTCTGCGGGATAATCGGGTTCCTCGGGCTCATCGCACCGCACATGATGAGGCTCCTCGTAGGAGGGGACAACAGGTACCTGGTGCCGGCCGCGGGGATGTTCGGAGCCATGTTCCTGCTGCTGGCGGACACGCTGGGCAGGACGATGATTAGTCCCGATGTCATCCCGGCCGGAGTCGTGATGTCGTTCATAGGCGCTCCGGTGTTCCTGTTCCTGATCCTCAGGATGAAACGGGAGGTGTGGTGAATGCCGGAGGACCTCATCCGCGGCTATCGCAGGCTGACCGGCAGGAGGGTGCTGTTCATCCTCGTCCTGGCCGCGCTGATCGCGATCTCCTTCGGGGCCCAGCTGGGATTCGGGAAGTTCCACGTCGGATTCCTGGACTCCTACGCCGCGCTCCTCGACCACATCCTGGGGACGGTCCCCGACACGCAGATCGGGATCGACAGGGACGACGTGGTCTGGAACATGCGCCTCCCCCGCGCCCTGGGATGCCTGGCCGTGGGCGTGGGCCTGGGGGTGTGCGGGGCGGCCATGCAGAGCTCCCTGAAGAATCCGTTGGCGGACCCCTACACCACCGGGATATCGTCCGGTGCGGGGCTCGGCGCATCCATAGCGATAATCGCGGGAGTATCGGTCATTCCGGGGGTGTCCCAGGAGTACACCGTCATCCTGAACGCGTTCCTGTTCGCGCTCATCCCCGCCGCCATCATCATATTCTTCTCCGTGGTCCGCAGGAACCTCACCGTGTCATCGGTGGTCCTGATAGGCGTGGCCGTGATGTACATCTTCTCGGCGTTCACAACGCTGCTGAAGTACTCCGCATCGGACGACTCCCTGGCGGACATGTTCCTGTGGAGCATCGGCTCCATGGGGAAGATCTCCTGGGACAACCTGGCCTTCGTCACGGCGGCGGCCGCGATGGGCCTTTTCGCATTCATGTACATGGCCAGGCAGCTCAACGTGCTTTCCATCTGCGAGAAGAGCGCAGGGACCATGGGCGTGGACAAGAGGCGCGTCCGCACGGTCGCGCTCGCCGCGGTGTCCCTGGTGACCGCCACGCTCGTGTGCTTCACCGGGACCATAGGGTTCGTGGGCCTGATCGCGCCGCACGTGTCCCGCATGTTCGTCGGATCGGACAATCGCTACCTCGTTCCCGCATCGGCGTTCTGCGGCGCGTTCATAATGCTCGCCGCCGACTGCGTCGCGAAGAACCTCACCACCACCGGCGTCCCGGTAGGACTCATCACTTCACTCATCGGAGGACCGGTGTTCCTGGTCCTCCTGCTCCGCCAGAGGAGGTCGGATTGGCAATGACGAGAATCATAATGGTGGCTGGAACCAACCAGCTGAGCATGCTCCGGAGCGCTGCCGCCGACGTTCCTGAAGCGGAATGCATCGGCGTGAACAACCTGTACCGCACCCACGAGGAGATCCTGGAGGAGCTCGGAAGGCATCCCGGCGCGGAATTCACTATCATCAACTCCTCCATGCCGGCGGAGACCGCATCAATCGCCAAGGATCTGGAGGACTACATAGCATCCAACCGGACGATCGTCGTGAGCAGGGACATGTCGGCCGAGCCGCTGAGCAGCGCGGACCGCGGCACCGTGGAGGCGGTCCACGGATTCGTGTCCTACAGCGGTATCGAGAACTACCGCCGCATGCTCCGCCATCTCGCATGCGGAGGCGACGGCGAGCCTGAGAAGGTGCCCATGCAGGGCCTTGTCGATCCGGAATACCCGGAGACGTTCCACGCCTCCTGGGAGGACTACGACAGGAGGTTCGCGGACGACGGCCGCCCGGTGGCGGCGATCGTCACGGGGCGCGAATCATGGCTTGCCGGCAGGCGCGGCATCGAGACAGCGATAGCGGAGGCCTTGGAGAAGGAGGGCGTCCGTCCGGTCGTCCTGTTCACCCGCCCGAAGCACGACGCCCCCACGGGGGCGCTCAACTCCAGCGGATCGATGTACGCGCTGATCACCGATTCGGGAAGATCGCATGTGGACCTTGTGATCTCCCCCGGATCCTCCAGCTTCGAGGACCCGCGGGATGGGAACGGCGAGGTCATCATGCCGCTGGCCGAGCTCCAGAGGAGGATGAACGTCCCGATGATGAACCCCATGGTCCTCTCCAACATGGACGAGGATACCTGGAGGGCCACGGACGGACTGGGACAGAAGCTGTCCTCGTACATCGTCCTGCCGGAATGCTCCGGACTGACGGACCCGTTCATGATCGGCACGTCGTACAGCATGCTGGGGGACTTCGAGGAGAAGCCCATGCCGGAACGCGTCAGGCGCTTCGCCCGCAGGGCGAGGAAGAGGATCGACCTGGGGCGCAAGGCCAATGCCGAGAAGAAGATCGTGTTCATGCTCAACATCAGCGCCTGCGCCTCCGTCGAGGCCACCATAGGCCTCGCCGTCTCCCTGGACACCTTCGGGAGCCTCGCGAGGATCCTGAAGGAGATGGAGAGGAGAGGATACGACGTGGAGGTGCCGGAGTCGGCACAGGATATCGTGGACGACATCCTCTCCCACAAGTCCTATGCCGCCCACAGATGGGCCTCCCCGGAGGACATCGAGAAGGCGGGCGGAGCGGTCTACGCCATGGGCTCAGAAGAGTACCGGAGGCTGTTCTCGGAGCTCCCCGACGACGTGCGCGAGGCCGTGACGAGGACATGGGGAGAGGCGCCGGGCGGGGGCATGATCTCGAACGGCAGGATCCTGGTGACCGGGAGGCGCTACGGCAACGCGATCATCGCGGTGCAGCCCAAGAGGGGATGCGACCAGCCTAGCTGCGACGGGCGCACGTGCAAGATGCTGTACAACAGGAGCTGCCCTCCGAGCCATGCGTATCTGGCCGCGTACCTCTACTTCACGAGGGTATGGGACGCCGATGCCGTCGTGCAGGTCGGCACGCACGGAACAATGGAGCACCTTCCCGGGAAGAGCGTCGCCCTCTCCGGCTCGTGCTACCCCGACATCTGCATCGGAGACGCGCCTCTGCTGTACATCTTCCGCGCGACGGACTCCACCAACGGATCGATAGCGAAGAGGAGGGGATATGCGACCCTGATCGACCACATGCTCCCTCCGAACGGAAGGTTCGAGCCCTACGGGGCCTACAAGGATATCGGGGACCTCCTGTCGAGGCTCGACTCCTCTGACGCGAAGGAGAGAGACCGGATAGAAGGATGCGTGCGCGAAGCCGTGGTCTCGCTGGATCCGGGCTTCGCGGGCGACGACCCGATCGGAAGGGCGCGCGAGCTGCTCCGCAACGCGGAGTCGACTCCCGTGGATGCGACGCTGCACGTCTTCGGAGACGTTCCGACGGGGAGGGACCTCGCATCGATGGTCGCGGACATGATCGACGGAGAGTCGGAGAAGCCCGTCGACCGCGTAAAGATGACAGCGTTCGCGGAGGCGGTCCTCTCCGGAGGCGCTGCGGATGCCGAGGTGCCGGAGGGATGCGATCCGGAAGAGGCGGCGGAGAGGATCCGCGGGATCGCGTCCGCCATCTCGTCCTCCGACGAGCTCGGATCGCTGATGAACGCCCTCGAAGGAGGATTCACCCCCGCGGGCCCAGTCGGATCCCAGGGCAGAGGCGACACGTCGGTGTTCCCGACCGGACGCAACTTCTACTGCACCGATCCGTACTCCCTCCCATCCGAAAAGGCGTGGGAGACCGGCGTCCGGCTGGCGGAGGCGGCCGTCCAACGCTACATGGACGACAACGGAGCCGTTCCGGAGAGCATAGCCGTCGCATGGATAGTCAGCGACCTCTCTCTGTTCTCCGGCGAGATCATGGCGCAGATCCTCCGTCTCATAGGAGCCGAGCCGGTCCGCGGAAGGAACGGGAAGGCGATCGGATTCAAGGTGATTCCGCTGGAGGAACTGGGGCGTCCGAGGATCGACGTCCTCGTGCGCGTGTCCGGTTCGGTCAAGCTGTACTACCGCAACTGCATCGATCTCGTAGACGACGCGATCAACGCCGTGGCGGCCCTGGACGAGCCCGATGAGATGAACTTCGTGAGGAGGCACACCCTGGAATCCATGTCCCGGGGCATCCCGGAGGACGAGGCCGCGGCCCGCGTGTTCGGAGCCGCTCCCGGAGGCAACTCCGGCATGTTCTACGCCATCGCATCCGGCGCCTGGAAGGACAGGAGCGATCTGGCCGGGATCTACATGAACAGCAACGGCTACGCCTACGGCCGCGGAAAGGACGGCGTGCCGATGCACGGACAGCTCGGATACAACCTGTCCAAGGTGTCGATGACGTTCAACCGCATAGCCTCGGACGAGAAGGACCTGCTGTCCAGCGGATCCTACTTCATATCCCAGGGCGGGATGGCGCTGGGATGCGAGGCGGTCACGGGAAGAAGGCCTCCGTCGTACTTCGGCGACACCCGCAGACGCGGGAGCGCAGAGGTCAGGACGCTGAAGGACGAGATCGGCCGGATAGCCGATGCGAAGTTCCTCAACCCCGAATGGCGGGAAGGAGTGCGGAAGGGGGGATACAAGGCCGCGGGCACGATGGCCGACGGGCTCCTCGGACTGTACGGATGGCAGGCGGGAACCGGAGAGGTGGAGAAGCGCGTCTTCGACGGCATCGCCAGGGACTACGTGCTGGATCAGGGCATGAGGGAGGAGCTCAAGAGGAGCAACATCTACGCCCTGGACCTGGTGGTGAGACGTCTGCTGGAGGCGGCCGGGCGCGGCCTGTGGGATGCGGACGACGAGACCGTCGAGGGTCTGAAGGACGCCTACCTGGAGCTGGAAGGGGACATGGAGGGGCTCTCGGACGGCGGCGACATCCAGGGGAACGAGATCCCCATGGGGAAGGAGCCCCGCGATGCCGCATGGGAGGCATCGAAGGACGCCAACCTGGAGAGGATACGGAGGAGGATCTCCGGAGGACGGCGACGGCACATCTCATCGTTGCTTCGGCCATAGCTTCACATAGACAATGTGTAGTTATAGCATCTTAGAACGTGTTCTATCCCGAGAATCCCGATAGGAAGCCCGTGCCCCG
>ERZ808258.236-NODE-236-length-24726-cov-17.811155_pt1 | contig 24726 bp, 15 predicted proteins | sample MGYA00521280_ERZ808258 | MGnify/ENA primary metagenome ERZ808258 (study PRJEB31516, sample SAMN03275585) | gut metagenome | biome: mammalia-associated habitat; material: feces | host: Papio cynocephalus | place: Kenya | collected 2012-07-19 ...
TCGGTAAGGAAGCGAGCGATGCATCGAGAATCGTTGATATGTTCAACGAGGTGGGCAACAATTTCTCCATCTCCTCAAGCGGGATTGGCGAGGCGCTTCAGCGCTCTGCTGCTTCACTTGCAGCTGCTGGCAACTCTATCGAAGAAAGTATTGGTCTGGTAACAGGTATTAACTCGGTGCTTCAGAATACAGAGCAGACAGGTACGGTTTTGAAGACACTGACTATGTATCTGCGTGCCGCGAAGACTGAAGCGGCTGCGGCTGGCATCGAAACAGACGGCATGGCGACCTCTGTATCCAAACTGCGCTCCGAGGTGCTTGCGCTGACTGGGCAGAAGGTCGACATCATGGTCGACAACAAAAATTTCAAGAGCACATTCCAGATCATGAAGGAAATCGCCGCTGTTTGGGATGATCTCAGCGACGTGACGCAGGCGCGCCTTGGCGAACTGCTCGCTGGTAAGCGAAACAGTAACGCACTGTACGCCCTGATCCAGAACTTTGATGAAGCGGAAGCGGCAGCGAAGTCCGCAATGGACTCGTTTGGCAGTGCGGCCATTGAAAACGAAAAGTATCTCGACAGTATCGCAGGCAAGATTGCGCAATTCAAAGCACAATTTGAAGCGCTTTCTGCAAATGTGGTTAGCAGCGATTTGGTGAAGACGGTAATTGATTTGGGCACCGGACTCATCGAGCTCTTAAACACACTCTCAAAAGTTCATATGCTTCTCCCGGCAATTGGTGCTGCGGTTGCAATAATTATGCAGCATTTGCATAGAAGCAATATGGATAGCATGATTAAAGAGGTTTCTGCATTGGTAGTCGCCGGTAAAGACGGGAAGGAATTGCTGACGATGATGGCTGCGAAGTTTTCGCAGTTAACGGTCGAGGAGCAGAAATTTATTCTGACACAGGCAGGAACGAAAACTGCAGTATCCGCACTGGAAGAGGGGATAGCGAATCAAACTCAGAACATGAACAAAGCAGGAGACAGTGCGGTTCAAACGGGTGCTAGATTCGCCACCTTAGGGCGAAATGTTCAAAGTGTTATTCACCCCCTTGATAAAAGTGCCAGTGCTCTTCAGAAGATCTCCGCAGGGGCAAAGAATTTTTGGACCAATCTTAGCGGTGCGGCAAAAATCAGCCTGATTGCAACGGGAATTTCCTTTGTCGTATCGATGATCCAGAACGTTATTGCTATTCAAGAACAAGCCAGGCAAAAAGCTATTGCCTTTGTTCAGGAAAGCCAACAAGCGTGGGAGAGTGCTCAGAACACCTATAAAAGCGGAATTAAAACTCTAGAGGAAGTTGAAGATCGCTATAATGAACTGGCTAATGGCATTGGGGAAAACGGCGAGAATGTAAGCTTAACCAGTGATGAATATAAGGAATTCTGGAATATACTGGATCAAATCGTTGATATTTCACCTAATATTGTTGATTCCTATAACGATCAGCAAAATGCAGTATTACTGTACAAAGATGCAATCTCTGAAGCCCGGGAGGAACTTGAGAAGCTTAATCAAGCAGCTAAAGATGAACGACTTGGGAATGTATCGAAAGTCATAAAAGGTGCGTACGAGGCGTTTAAAGAGCACAAGGATGATGGACTCAGTTCTGCTGGAGAGTTGCTTGGAGAAGCACTGAAAGCAGTTAGACCAAGTGATGTATATGGATCGAAATACATAAGTGAAATATTTGATATACTCAATAGGCTAAACATTGAGATGCCAAATATTACGCAAAAGGCTTTTCATACCAGTTATCTTTGGGGCGACTCATACTCTACTTTGATTGGTATTCTTGAGAACAGAGACCGTTTTTTTGCGGAGCTAGAAGAATCAGGGGTCTATTCTCGCGATGAATTAGCGAACATTGAAGAGATGATGGCTAGTGTTGCTAAGGAGTATAAGATAGCAGTAGATTCTGCAGAAATAGCATCGGAAGAACTCCTGTATAGTCTAGCGAACAATTCAGTAACTAAAAAACTGTTTGATGAGCTTCCGCAAGAGGCTATGTCTTTTTTTACTGAAGGCTTAAATAATAAAATCATTGATCTCTTCTTTTCTGGTGAAAGCAATGCAGATGCAATTAAGGCAGCTGGTAGAGAATACTTCGCCGATTTCATGGAAGGCATCCAGAGCGCAGAGGCGCAGGATCTCAAGTCCTTTGCTTCTAATATGACCGGCTCGCGTGAAGAGATTGAGAGCTATAATGCATGGAAGCAGAGTTTTATTGATACTCTTGACGTAAGTGAGGACGCGAAGGCAGCGATTGAGGCATACTTCGATTCGTTTACGAATGGTTTGGTCGAAACCAGAAAAGCGGCTGATGCTGCGGGTCTTGAAGCTCAGTTGAATGATCTGTCCAAATCTACAGAACAGATGCAAAAGGGTTACGAATTGGCCGCGCAAGCACGCGAGGATTACCTTGAGCACGGCAGTCTGCAATCAAGCACTGTTGCATCGCTTCAAAAAGAACTTGGCGACGAAGAGAATATCGAAGATTATCTCTACATGGAAGGCGACGCACTTCAGCTCGACATCGAAAAGTGGTTGGCGCGTAATTCCGCGATGATGGATAGCGATATTTCTGCCATAGAAAAGACGATCGGCGCGCTCAACGAAGAGAAGAGTACACTCGGTGACCTGACAAAGCAGAGAGAAGAAGCGGCGAAGGCGTGGAGCGAGGGGTATAATGGAAATGTAGACTTCTCGAACCGCAAGGTGATTTCCGGTGCGCAGATGAATGACGCAGGATGGAGCGTTGACCGGTTTGGTTATTCCACGCTGAATACGCAGACCTATAGTTTGGGCGAGGGCAATGCCTATAATTATAAATACGACGCGAATCTGGTGGTTTCTCTCACCCCGATCACATCGGATGGTCAGGTGCTGACACCGCAGGAAACGAAGGATTATTTGCAGGCATTGATTGACAGCGGCAGACCAATCCTGGAGGCAGACGCCGATGTTTCCATTGGCGGATACCAGAACCTGCTGGTTGACGTAGAGGAAGTGAGCGATTCTCTGGACGACGCGCTTGCGGAGCAGACGGAGAAACTGGTGAACCTGAGCGAGGCGCAGCGGGACTTCTATCAACCTGAAGGCCTCGACACGCAGATCACCGAACTGGAGAAACTCCAGGCGGTGTATGACGCGCTTTATTCCGATATTGCTGGCGCGAATCTAAGCGGGATGTTCACCGACTTGAGTACTATCTCTGGCGCGGCGGGAGATCTTATTTCTGCGATGACGGCGCTTCGCGATGGAACGAAATTGACATTCGCCGATCTCTCCGGCCTCTGGCAGAAATATCCAGAACTCATGAAGAATCTCGATCTCAATGAGCTTGCGGGGATGGATGTCAAGGAACAGCAAGAAGTAATCAATGGGTTACTTGATACTTATCGAGAACAATATGACGCAGTGATTGATAAGCAAATCGCAGCAGCTGAAGCAGCGCTCGCGTTAGTGGACGCAAACAGTGCAGAGGCGGCATCCTACAGGGAACTGATTGCCAATCTCCAGTTGATGAAAGGCACCGACATCGTAGATATATACGGCTCTGAAGCTACACAGAAGACGGCGACAGAACAATATAATGAAGCAAACCAGAAGATCACTTCAAGCAAGGAGCTTGTCAAGAGCGCTCAGGACGACATCAAGAAATACGGCAAACTGTCGGCTGACTCCATCTCGAAACTGATGGGGATAGTAGGTGATGACTGGAAGAGTTTCTGTAGTGATATGGGTGATGGCTACGAACTGAACGCGGAGGCTTTGAGAAAATGGCTGCTTCAGGAGCTGGATACCTATGCAATCGACGGCAAACTGCGCGAACAGATGCTGGACGATATTGATACGCTTGGTTCTGTCAGCATGTATGCGGATCAGGTCGCGAAGAGTTATGAAAATCTCGGTTCATCCCTGAGCAATCTGTCGCTTGCAGATGATAGCACGGAGCTGACATACGATGCTTATCAGAAATTGATCGACGTGGACTACAGATACGCCGACTCAATCGATTACGTGAATGGCAGGCTGGTGCTGAATCGTGACCGTTACTATGAAATCACGAAGGCGATTTCTGAGGAAACGGTTGTAGCGGCAGAAGCCTACCGGCAGGAGATTGCGCAGAGTGAGGAATATCTGGCATTACAGGAGAAGATCCGAAAAGGGGAGCAGCTGACCCCAGGCGAATCGGCACGTCTGAAGGAAATCAACGCGACGATTGAAGGATTGCGTGTGTTGGCGTATGAATGCCAGAACGCGACGGATGCCTTTTACCGTTTTAACAATGCACCGACGGAGACGCACACGTCGGAGTATTCTTCTATTTCGAATGCGTACAAGGTGATGGCGGATACGCTGACGGACGCGGAGAATGAACTCTACGGGATGACCGGGCGCACTCAGTATAAAGACGCGATGAACTTGCTTATTGGCGTGGATCTTGATGAGGATCAGGCGAAGGCGGCTCTCAAAAAACTGGAACGGTATATCACAAAGGATACTCGCACCGGGATCTATAATTTCCAAACCGATTTGATAAAAGCCGGGCTTATGGATCCGGTTACACTGGAACTTGATGCGACAATCGACGAAATATCGGATAAGTTCGGTGTGGCCAGTGAGCTCATCCGGGCCTTGTTTATGGAATGGGGACAATACGGCGCAAAATGGAACTGGGAAGATTTGGATCCGACCCCACTGGAGCAGGGTGCTAAGTCGGCCGGTGAGCTGTCTGAGAGCACAACTGAGTCGAAGACGGCGATTGCGGAGTTCACTGAACAGATGACAAGTGCTCTGGATATGACCAAAGAACTGGCGACGACAGACGCATCTCCCAAGTTTACTACGGCGATTGCGCAGGCGGCCAGGTTCTCTGCGCAGATCCTCGGGATCCTGAATAATATTAACAAGATTAATGGATCGTCGATTATCGTGAATGCGAGTGTGAACGGCAGTGCATCTTCCGGTTCTTCTGGCGGCGGCATCCTTGGGTGGGTTAAAAACAAACTGAATGGGCTTCGCGGAGGCAAAGCGAACGCGAACGGTACGCCGAGCAGCGCCGGAGGGAAGACGCTGGTGGGCGAGCTTGGGCCGGAGATGGTTGTGGATCCTGCTTCCGGACGCTGGTATACCGTAGGCGACGATGGAGCCGAGTTCGTGACGCTGCCCAAGAACGCAATTGTGTTCAGTGCCAAGCAGACTGAACGTCTGTTGGGCAAGAAGAAGATCTCAGAACGAGGCGAAGCGACCGGTGAAGCGATGGCAAGCGGCAGTGCGCACGCTGTATCCTCAAATAAGTCCATGATTAGAATCGAACCGGACGGAGCCAAGAAGATAGCGAGCAGTCTTGCAAATACCGTAAAGAACTTCCTTAATGGGCTTCGTGTGAGCGGAAGCGGCTCAGACATGAGTAAGAAGGTTACGAAGTCTTCGTCCTCGTCTGGGGCGAAGAAGAGCTTTGGCGGTTCCGGTTCTGTGAAAGAGGAAACAAACGAGTACAAGGCGCTCAATGAGCAGCTCGAACACCTTATTGAGCACCAGGAATTCCTGTACAAACAGGCTGAACGTGGGTATGATTACAGCGGCATGGAGAAGTCGCTGCGAGAACAAGCCAGGTTGTACAAAGAGATCATGGCCAACTGTGAAGCGGCGATCAAGGAGATGCAGGCAAAGGGCGCGGACGACACAGACGAGAATCTTCAGGAAATGGAGCGCGCGTACTGGTCAGCCTCTCAGAGCATGTGGGAGGCATTGGATAACGCTTCGAAACTGTATACGGACGCTCTGCACCAGAAGATCGACGACATCCAGACCGCATACCAGAATCTCCAATCCGCAGCGGATGAGTTCAACCAGTACAACGGCATTACGGTGGATACATTCCAGGCATTAATCCAGCATGGCGTGCAGTATCTGAGTATGCTCGATCTGGTGGACGGGCAGTATGTGATCAATCGTGAGGGCATTGAGGCGATGGTCAAAGCGGAAAAGGAACAGTTGACGGTGGAGACCGCGCTTTCCTACATCAGCAATATTCGTCAGGCGCTGACCGATGGAAACACGCTGGCCGTAACCCGGCTGGTCAACGCAACGAACCAGGTGGGGCAGAGCACCTGGGATCTGGTGTATGCACAGGCCGCGCTGCTTCAGAGTATGGGGCTGACGTCTGATCAATATGATCAGGTGCTGGCAAATATCGAAGCGATGCGTGCGATGTCCGACGCGGTGATCAACAACATCACTATGGATCTCAGTTCGAGCACATCCAGCGCAAAAGACAACATCAGGGACGTCTATCAGGAGCAGAGCGACTCGCTCGACAAGATCCTTGAATTGACAGAAGAACTGATAAAATATGAAGTGAATCAGCGAATCGATGCGATCAACGATCAGGTGGACGCGTACAAAAAGATCGTCTCCCTGAAGAAGGAATCCCTGAAGACGACGAAGGATGAGCTCAGTTATGAGCGCAGTCTGAGTGACAAGACGAAAGAGATTGCCAAGCTTCAGGCGCAGATCGATCAGCTTTCTCTTGACGACAGCCGGGAAGCGCAGGCCGAAAAGGCCAGCCTGATGGAGAAGCTCGCGAGTCTTCAGGAGGATTTGGCAGACAAGCAAGCAGACCATGCGTACGAAGCGCAGACGGATTCACTGGACAAGATGTCTGAAGCCTATGAAGAGAGCAAACAGGAAGAGATCAAGGTGCTTCAGGATTCAATCAGCTCGACTGAGAAGGTATATCAACTGGCGATCAAGCGTATCAGCGAGCAGTGGGATACCCTGTATCAGGATCTGATCGCGTGGAATACCGAAGCCGGTACGATCATCAATGACGAAATCACCGAGGCATGGAACAAGGCGACGGAAGCCGTGAAGAACTATGGTTCATATGCGGAGGCTGCCGCGCGGCTGAAGGAAGAGCTTGCAAAGGATGATTCTTCTTCCAGTAGTTCGTCGGGTTCACACACTTCGATTGTTTCCAATTCCAGATCGGAAGAGGACATCAGGAAAGCCAATGAGGCGGCTGCCCCTCGCGCGGATACAAAGCCAGCAGAAGAACCGAAACCGTCTGAAGAACAGCAGTCAGCAGGCAAGGTTGTCATTACCAACCAGAGATGGAATATCCGCAGCGGCCCGGGTACTGAATACAAGCGGCTAGGCACGGAAGGCGAAGGCACTGAGTTTGAGTACACTGGCGAGACCAACGGCAAATGGTGGGGCATCATTTACAAGGGGCAGAAGGCCTGGATCTACAAGGATTGCGGCAAACTGATTGAGACGCCCAAGTATCATATGGGTGGTATTGTCGGAAACGAAGGTAATCAGAAGGATAGAGAAGTTCTCGCACTGCTTGAGAAGGGCGAAGAGGTCCTGACAAAACAGCAGAAGAAGGGGCTATACCGACTGATTGACTTCCAGAAGATGCTTTCTGACCGGCTGGGCGTATCGATTGGCGCGATGGAGCTACCCGGTATTCAGACTCTGCCCGAAGCGGCGATGGCTAATCCGACGAAGGATGTACCCTCTGTCAGCATCGGTAGTGTAGAGTTCAATCCTGAAATTACGGTAAACATCACGCATAGCGGGAAGATGGAGGATGACACGGCTCGCGGCTTTGGCAAGAAGGTGGCCAGCACGGCGATCGACATGCTTCAGGAAGCGTTTGAGCGCAAGGGCATCGGCACGCTTGCGGGGGCCAAGCTGAGGCAGGCGTAATGAAACAAAGAGGAGGGACTTGCAGCCGCAAGTCCCTCTCAATAAAGAAAGGAGGTGGTTGGTGAATGATTATTGATTTTTCCCAGTTCGACACGAGAGAGAGACCTGTTCTGATTTTGAAGAACGCCGGAGGCACGCCGATTTGCCCGCTTGGCTATGCACACGCGATTACACTTGACCTGAAATACAACGAAGTATCCAGTATCGAATTTGAGCTGCCTGCACGGGTGGACGGTATGGACGTCCCAGGGTATGACGACGCGGTCGGCATGAGGGTTGTTGAACTGGTTGGCGTGGGGCAGTTTACGCTAACAAGCCCCGAGGAGACCGATGATGGCGTGAAAAGGTCGAAACTGTGCAAGGGGTACTCTCTTGAGTTTGAGTTTTCTTATAAAAAGATTTCACTTGAAAAGGGGACGTACAATTTCTATAACCCGCTCGCGCCGAAGGACACGCTTCTGGGGATGATTATGGAGAAGATGCCCTCATGGAGAGTGGGTGACGTGTCGGACGGACTGATTAACAAGTATCGTACGTTTGAAGTAAACAACGAGAATCTGTACAACTTCATGAAGAGCACAGTGCAGGAAAGCTACAACTGTATCTTCGACTTCGATACGATGACGCGCACGGTGAGCGTGAAAGACGTCTCGCTGAATGCGGCGGAAACGCCCGTGTTCATTTCTACGGACAACTTGGCCAAGGAGATCACCCTAACGGAGGATACGGAGAATATCGTGACCCGACTCGACGTATCTGGTGCAGATGGCGTAAATATCCGAAACGTCAATCCCTGTGGCACAAACAAGATCATCTGTCTGGATTACTACATGACCGCCTCCAATTTTAGTCAGGCGCTTATTACGAAGTACTATAGTTGGAAGCAGAACTGGCAGAACAACCAGCAGCCTTTCTATGCGCTCAGTGTGGAATACGCGATGGGCACAGCTCGGAAGACGGCGCTTGAGACGGAACTGACAGACCTGATGGGCGAGAAAGATGGGATCGATTCTCAACGGGCGGTTATCGTCCAGGCGATTGCGCAGGGGCTTGAGACAAACGATGCGCTGACTGCAATCAATGCTCAGCTTGCCGCGAAGCAGACACAGGTGGATGCGAAACAGGCAGAAGTTGACGCGGCGGGTTCTGATTTGAAGACTGTCTACGATCAGATGGTGGCGATTCGCGATGCATGCAGCTTTGAGAAGTACTTCACGGAGGAAGAGTATAAACAGCTCGACCGATACATCCGCGACAGCGAGATCGAAGAAAGCAGTTTTGTGGCATCTGAAGTCAAATCGTATACAGAGACGCCAACAGGTTCTCAGCTCGAGAATGTGACGATCTCGCTGACGAATAGCAAAATTACGAAGGTTACGAACGCGACGTCGAAGGAGATCTACGATTTCGTTGGCGGAACGCTGGCGGTTGGAAGTAGAGTGACCGCGACGGCGATTTCCGGCGTACTGGAAAGGCGGACGGATAATACGCTTGTCGTAACTGCGTATTTGAGTGCGGGCAAGATTTCGGGTAACAGTTTCCCGGAAGGCTGTCTGACATTTACTGGAACGGCCAGTTCAGTCACCAGCGACGTATCGGCTTCTGTTCAGACACCCTCATTATATGAGGGGACGACGATGACTGCCGTGGCGACTGGCTACTTGTATTTTACGGTAGACACAAGCGAGTACGAGCAGTGCAGTGTTTCCTGGGAGCTCTACAAGTATGGGCTTGAGGCGCTGAACAAACTCGCTCAGCCGACATACACGTTCAGCGTGAGCAGTGCGAACTTCTTTTGTCTGGACGATTACGCTTCCTTCCGGAATCATATACGGATGGGACGAAAGGTCTATATCCGGTTGATGGACGAAAGGGTACTCGCGCCGATTTGCATTGGTGTATCGTTTACATATGATGATCCGACGAGCTTGGAACTGCAGTTCAGTGACAGTTACGTATCAAGTGATAGTTCGTTTAAATTGGTTGATCTGTTGGATCAGAGCGTCAGCATGGGGCGCAATCTCGAGCTGAGCAAATACATGTATTCTTCATTCACGGACAGTGGTGCGGAAACGCAGGTAAGGCGTTTTATGACTTCTGCTCTTGACGCGGCGAAGAATGCCGTAATCACGTCCAGCGGGCAGGCGATTTCATTTGACGGCGCGGGATTCCGGCTGCGTAAGTATGCCAATGATTCTCAAATCACGTATGACGACGAACAGATCTGGATGATCAACAACAGCATCGTCATGACGGACGATAACTGGGCGACGGCTAAGATGGCCATCGGTAAATTTCATGATGATAATCTGGGAGATTGCTGGGGAATTGTTGCGCCGCGTATTGTGGGCACAATTCTGGCGGGTAGCAGCCTGATCATTGAAAGTGCAAAGAAGTCCGGAGGCAATGCAGTATTCCGTATGGATGCGGACGGATGTCGGCTGTACAACTGCGATTTTACGGTGAACGCGAGCAATACGCAGATCGCGCTGAACCCGTATATCGGCATGGCGATTGGCACGTATCCTGTCTACAAATATGATGAGGAGAAGCAGACATATTCCGTCGACGAGGACAACGCAAAACTATGGGCGGATACAGAAGGTAACCTTCATTTGAAAGGTACGCTCCACGGCGCAAATGGCGACTTTACCGGAACTGTGACCGCAACGACTCTCATCATTCAGGAAAACGGAGAAGACAAGACGGTCGATGACTATATAGCTGCGAGTTCTGCTGTTTCAGACGCACTTTCTACGGCGAATAGCGCGTGGACAAAAGCTAATAGCGCACAGAGCGACGCGGATACAGCGAGCAAACAGGCTCAGCAGGCCGCAGCGGCAGCCGCAAACGCGTTGCAGAACGGTGCGAGCACGTTGTATTTTGGTGACTCCAGCGTATCTCGCGTATACATTAACCCAAGTGTCGGCTTTAAAGTGACAGGTGTCGACGGGAGCTATCTTCAGATCACGAACAATGCGATGGGCTTCTTCAGGAGTAATGGCAACGCGATGATGTATTACTCGAATGGCAACATGATCCTGAGCGGCTGGATCTACGCGAGCGGTGGGTGGATTGGCGGAAGCAATGGCTGGTCGATTGGTTCGGGCGGGTTGTACTCCGGCACAGCTTCTTATTTCGGAGCAGCAGGCGGTATCTACATGGGGCAGACAGGTTCCACGTATGGCATCAGCATTGGTAGTCTAATCAGCATGAAGGCAGACGGTACGTTCACGATTCGGGCAGATGCGTCCGAAGCGGAGAGCGATACCAACTATATTCTGAAGCTTTCAAAGGATGGCAACGGGTACACTCTCGCACTGAAGAACATCACGATTGATGATTCGCTGGTCATCAATAAACTACGCAACACGGATAAATTCGCAGTCGGTCAGACATCCGGTATTTACCGCGTGACCTCTACGACAGCGATGAATGCGCTCGCTGGCGTCACGAACGGTGATCTGTGCGTAGTGTATTCGGCAAGCTCCAGCTCGACGTCTGCGGCGGTGAAGGGTTCACTCGCCACGAGCACATCTACTTCTCCTGGCTATCTCGCTCCCGGCGCATACGATGCGGCGGGACATGTGAACGTGCAGCCGTTTGGCATTACGACGATGAAATATTGGAATGTCAATAACCTGTCCGGAGACACCTGCACGAGCTATTATCGTGTGGGTGTGGGCACTGCAACAAGCGCAGGCTGCGGTATGTTCTTGCCTTTCCTGCTTTCATCGGATTCCGGATCCAGTACGACGATTACGTTCAACTTCACAGTCAACAGACGGCCTGCTGGCGCCACGAGAGACGTGGACGGACGCTACTATAATGGCCTGACCGTAGAACTGTACCGCGTATCCGGCAGTTCATATACAAAAATTGCCAATAGCGTGTATACATTCCCGTCTACCTGGAGCTATACCTCAAGCGCCGACCACACGGATTCGCTCAGTTTATCTTGCAGCGAGGCGGTTTCGGCTGGGAATACCTACTATCTGGTAATGTATAGCAATGCCGGACAGTCACAGGTCTGGATCAAGAGCGGTACGGTGACGATCGATCAAACAGAGGGTACAGCCCCGTCCAGTTCCGCGGTGTATATCCGCAGTGGCGGGACGTGGGAAAAAGCCTAAAATGGCTCTATATAATAGGAAGAAAGGGATTCAAAATGAAACAGTATCAGATCAACAACGCGTACAATACACTCCGAAAACTGGCGAACATGCCTCTGCCTATGAAGGAGGCATATGACATGTATCGACTGCTCAAGGCACTGGATGTGCCTTATCAGTTTGAGATCGAAAAGGAAAGGGAACTGTTCAACCAGTGTGGTGGTGTGGCCGATGAGAACGGCAACGTGCGGTTCCCCGATCGGGCGAGCGAACAGAAATTTCGCATGGGGCTGCAGGAACTTGGCGAAATGGATCCGAAAGTCGAATTCACCCCGGTTGCGCTCTCTCTGGATAAGCTCTCCGAGCAGGAGATGACGCCTATTGAGATAGCCAGTCTGGATGGGTTTGTGCGCTTTGAGTAGGAGGCAGCATGGCATTTTACGGCAAGGCGTTTGAGTACGATGGCGTGTCGTGCGAAGAGTTCGGCTTGATGATGTATTCCTTCAGCGGAGGTGGCGAAACGCAGGAATTCGCGAGCACGGTAACGATCCAGGAGGACATGGTTCCGTCACGCGAGAAGCCTCTGTTTTACGGAGTGACGTATGAACAGAAGCAGGAAATCGTGATCGAGTTCGGCGTGAGTCAGGCTCGACTGGACAGGCATCAGCCGCTCGACCGGGAAGAGATGAGCCTGATCGCCTCCTGGCTGACGGGGCACGGCGATTACAAGTGGTTGATGATCGATCAGGACGACATGCAGGCGGTGCGTTACCGCTGTATTGTGACATCCCTCACGCCCGTAGAGGACGGAGAAGAGTGCTGGGGAATGCAGGCGGTCTTTACCTGCGACGGCCCATACGGGTATCGTGTTCCGCAGACATATTCTTTCCGCCTGAACGGCATGAAGAATATCAGCTTCCTGAATGAGGGAAGTCACAACGGGTATTATTACCCGAAGATCGTTTGGGAGATAGAAAGAGCTGGCAGCCTGGTAATTTCCAATTCTTCGGACGCTGGGCGAACGTTCTCTCTGACGGATATCCCGCAGGAAGCAAAGAAGATTATGATTGACTGCGATCATCAGGTGATAACCTGTGAAGGTGACCTGAATCTGTATCCCAAGTGCAACTATAAATTCCTGCGATTGAAGCGGGGCTACAATATGCTGGTTGTCACCGGAACCGGTCTGTTGAAGTTGATTTGTGAGTTTCCGGTGAATATTGGAGGTTAATGATGCCGAATTGCGGAGCGTGTGACATGATACGCCTGCCGGATATCTTGATGTGCGGCGGGGATGCAACCCCTTGGAAGGTTCGGCTTGTGACGGCCAGCGGGTCTCCGGTATCCAGCATAGATGTAAGCGGAGCATCGGCAGAACTTGCAATTTCCAGATATGGACTTGTCAGTGGGTTGGGTGGCGACGCCGTACTGCCTGAGCCCGACGTGACGGCGGACGGGAGCGTAGAAGCAGACGAGAGTGGAAATATCTATGTTCTCTTTGCGCTGGATCCGGGAGATACAGAGGAGCTGAGAGGCAAGTATCTCTACCAGATCACCATAGATCTGGGCGACGGGCCGCGCGTCTGTCAGGGCGTATTGACAATCAGACCGAACATCAACAGATAGCATGGAGATCGATTTCGTCTATCTGGACAATATTCAAATTGAAATGGGAATCTCGGACGGCGACGAGATTCCCTTTCTCTATATGGAATCAATCGACATCCCGATGGTTGAGAAGGAGGGATGACAAATGTTTTACATCGAGGACGACAAAGTCTATTTGACGAAGGGGGACAGCGCGGCGCTCACCATGACAGTGTACTCCGGTAATACGGCGTACACGCTCCAGAGTGGTGACTTGTTAACCATGTCTGTGCGCAAGCAGCCGACCGACCAGTCTCCGTTACTGCTGTCGGTTACTTCGACGAGCGGACGGCTCGTGATTTCTCACGAGGACTCGAAGAGTATTCCTGCCGGCAAGTACTCCGCTGACGTTCAGTTGACGACGAGCGGCGGCGAGCGATACACGATCTGGCCTGAGTTACCCGTCGGTAAACGACACAAGGCGAAGAATTACGGTAACTTCATTATCATGCCGGAGGTGACGACGACATGAGCAATCAGGAAGGTACGATGCGCGGTGTAATGAGCGCAGGTAGTTTGACTGGCTCCCTGAGCGGGAGCGGCTCTATGTCGCTTGGATTGTCCAGCGGCAGTATCATTGTGAACGACTATACGATCACGTTGTCTGAAATCGAAGGCGGGCATCGGCTGACGGTGAAGCGCGGTGGGCAGGAGCAGACGATGGATCTGCTGGACGGCGCGCCGTTTACATATGACCAGTTCACTGAAGAGCAGCTTGCGTCTCTTCAAGGACCGGAAGGCAAGCAGGGTGAACAGGGCGAGACCGGTCCGGCGGCAACGCTGTCTGTCGGTACTGTGACGACAACGGCGCCCGGCACACAGGTAGAGATTACGAACAGTGGGGATGAACACAACGCCGTTTTGAACTTTAAAATGCCTGGCGGTGCGAAGGGCGACACGGGCACGGTGTTCGTTCCCTCTATCAACGAGGCTGGTGTGATTTCCTGGACAAACGAAGGCGGGCTTGAGAACCCAACTCCCGTCAGCGTGAAGGGCGACAAGGGTGAACAAGGTGATGCGTTCACATACTCTGATTTCACTCCGGCGCAACTGGCTGCACTCAAAGGCGAAAAGGGCGATGCGTTCACATACTCTGATTTTACCCCGGAGCAGTTGGCAGCGCTCAAAGGTGAAAAGGGTGAGGATGGATCGAACTTCACGGTCAGTGGGTTGTATGCTTCGCTCGCCGCGTTACGATCCGCTCATCCGACCGGGTCTAAGGGCGACGCCTATGCGGTGGGCACAGCGGATGACAACACGGTTTATCTGTGGTCGGTTGATAAGGCTGCCTGGGAGAATGTTGGCAAGCTTCAGGGGGCGAAAGGTGAGACGGGTACGGTATTCACGCCGCAGATCACCTCTGACGGAGTACTCTCCTGGACAAATAACGGGGATCTTGAGAATCCCGCGAGTGTCAACATCCGTGGTCCGAAAGGCGATGATGGCGCCCCGGGTGCGCAGGGTGACAATGGCGCCCCGGGTGCGGCGGCGACAATCCAGGTCGGCACAGTGACGACCGGAGAAGCAGGTACACAGGCGACTGTGGTAAACACTGGCGACAGCAATGCGGCCATACTGAATTTCACACTGCCGAAAGGCGACAAAGGTGAGAAGGGCGATCAGGGAGAAAAAGGAGAGCAGGGGGACAAGGGGGCGGACGGCTCTCCGGGTGCACAAGGCAACGATGGGGATGACGGCGCGACGTTCATCCCAAGTGTCAGCACGGAGGGGATCCTTTCCTGGACGAACGACAAGGGGCTTGATAATCCCTCTCCCGTAAACATCAAGGGCGTTGATGGCGGCACCGGCCCGGCTGGTGAAGCGGCGACGGTTTCTGTGGGTACGGTGAGCAGCGGGACAACTCCTTCCGTGACAAACACGGGTACAACTACGGCGGCTGTGCTGAACTTCGTACTCCCCAAGGGGGATCCTGGAAGTCCCGGCGCAAAGGGAGAGCCTGGCTCTGACGCGGTGTTCTCTGGAGGCACAACTGACCTGGTGGCTGGAGAGAGTACACTCGCGGCGGGTTCTGTGTACTTCGTCTACGAGTAGGAGGCCTGATATGAGCAAAGCCGGCTACTACGGAGTGAATACGGAATTCCCAATCTACGAGGATCAAACAGTAACGAAGACAAAGAACCTGTCCATTGCGGATCTGGACTCTTTTTTTCTTGTCACGAATGGAACAACCGCCAATACGATGTGGGATGAGTCAGATGCAACAGACGCGACTGGTAAAATCAAGCTTGTGCCTGGCAACATTGGTGTGAACAGTACCACGGCGACTATCACATTGCAGACCGTACGGGCGCTGACCGGAGTTGTGATTTCCGGTGCGTATTACACGGAATCAGGCTATGACAAGATCACCCTCAGCGTGGCGGGCAGCACGGTGCTTAATTCGGTGTCGGGAACATCTGCTCAAGCTAATCGTTGGAGTGGTTCACTTGCGAAGGATGCAAAGATCGTTTTGACCTACACGAAAGACGGTTCCAACCACGCAACGGGAGAAGCAAACACGGTATTTTATATTGCTTGCGACGGGTTTACGACTACAGAAACGACCCCGGTCAAGGTTGGTTCAACTTATCGTGAGGTCGCGCGCAAGATTGAAAATGGGTACTGGGGCGTGACCGAACAGGTCCCTAAGTACGAAATTACGACGACACGGACAGACCTGATGAAGGACAACGCGGACAGTTACCTGACTACCAATATTGGAACGGCTGATCCGTGGCTCGTAACTTCGATGTCAACTGGCCGCCTGGAATATTGCATCAATTCCAGTTCGAGCAACTGGAAAGCAAATACGGAATATGACCTTTTTGTCATGGTTGACAAGGCGCTCAAGGGAGTTAAACTCACGTTGATTGCCCAGTTCACAACCTCAAGCGCGAACAATCTGCTCAGCCTGACCGTTGCGGGGAATACGCTGTATAACAGAAGCGGGACGGATGTGCCGGTTGTGAGTGTAGGTGGGGCGATTTACCAGACCTATTCCATTGGCGATGTGGCAGCGCAGACCAGCATTTATCTAAAGTACAGGACTGCGGCGACGGGCTCTGTCAATGGAAACCCGAACACTGTTTCTTTATCCTTCACCGAAGGCTACGAGGAGACCGTCACGAAGACTTATGTCGGAACGGAAGAAAAGGACGTCGCACATGAGATCGTCAAGGCATACTTCGGTGACGCAAATGGTATTGCCAGGCAGTGGTTCTCAAAGGGCACAAAGGTTACGTATACGGGGACAAGCTCTTTTGAGCCGATCACAGTAGACGGCGTCGCGTACAATCTGTACACTCTGACGAGCAGCGGCACTCTGACAATCAACGGGCCTGTGAACAGTTTCCTTGTGGGCGGCGGTGGTGCGGGAGAAAGCACGCCGAGTCGCACCAGTACATCCTGCCGACCGGGTTTCGGTGGAGGCGGCGGCTGGGTTACGACGCACGCACTCGAAGCCGGAGAATACGCAGTCACGATAGGCACTGGCGGAACAGCAAGCGGCGGCAGCGGTGGAACAACGTCCATCACGGCAGGTGGGGCGAGCGTGGTTTCAGTATATGGAGGGAACAGAAGAAATACTGGGATAGTTGCAATCGGAACCGGTGGATCTGGCGGCGGCGTAAATAACGAATACAATCCTTCATCGAGTAGTTGGTCTTCCAATGGACCTGCGTCCTACTACGGGAATGTATCCACAATCCCATTCGGAATTTCTTCTTTAGATCCATGCAGCGCGGGTGGCATGGCTGGACGTGTGTTCGCGGAACCATGGAGTGGTAGCGGGGGAACGTATTACTATGGGGGAACCGGTGGCTCTAATGGAGCCCAGGGGCAGCGGGGGAGTACTTCTTTCATGGATCCTGCTGAGAAGGGCGGCGGCAATGGAGGTATCCCAGTTGGCGGCAACGGTGGCAACGCTACCTTTTATGGCTCTGGAGGCGGCGGCGCGGCATCGGCCTGGTATACGGATAAAACTACGGCGTATAACCTCGCATTAGAAACCGGAACGGGAGGCTCCGGCTACCAGGGCGTCGTATACTTACTGGCTCCGGCTTAAACACAGAAAACTGAAAGGAGGTGATGCTGTGAGCAGGCATAAGATAGTGGTTGACGCGATCGGACGGGCGCGAGTTTATTATCTGGCAAAAGAAGGCCAGTGGGTTGCGAACAGTTGGGATCCGGTGCTGAGTGTGATCGGAAATAACTGCACCGATACGGTACTTTTTGATGTCCCATCGAAATATGCAGACTGTGCCATGTATGTAAAGATCAGTTCCGGATGCAATGGAAAGTCAAGTGTCAATCGGATCTCACTGGAAAAGACCGATGAGGGATTCGAGTGGGAGATTGTTGAGGGGCAAATTGCATATCCCGGGCCGATCAAACTGCAGGTAGAAGCGAAGCGATTCGACGATGACCTGGGAGATGCGATATGGCAGTCCTCCGTGGTTAGCGCGATGGTTGGCAGTTCGATCGACACGTCGTGCCTCGTAGAAGGGCAGGATCCAAAGTACCTCGAAGAGCTTGATCGCAGGATTGAAAAACAAGCGGATGAAATTCGGAGGCTGTTTGAGCAAATCAAAGAAGTTGCCGGGAAACCGCCGATTGTAGGGGATAATGGAAATTGGTGGATCTACGACGTCTCTTCGCAGCAGTATGTAGATTCCGGGATTGAGCTCCCGAGCCTTGGTAAAATTAGAATAATTGACGGTGGGGCAGCGAGCGGGCTTGAATGAGTCCGCTCTTTGCAAATAAAAAGGAGGAATTGATATGGCCAATGAAACTTTGATGACCCAGATTCAGGTCAGGCGTGACACGACTGCGAACTGGACGGCAAACAAGGACGTTGTGCCCGCTGCGGGCGAACCCTGCTATGACCTGGAACAGGGTACACTCAAGATGGGTGACGGTGTGACGACCTACGAAAATCTGAAGCCGGTTGGCGCGAGCGCGACCCACTATGAGGGCGTGAAGGCTGAAGGCGAAAGCGACACGGATGTGATCACACGTGTGCTGACGGCTGCTGGCGCGACGGCGGAGAAGGACGACATCTTTATCATCAAGACGCTGATTGCTGACGGTAAGTATTCGTACACCTCGTATGTTTACGACGGCGAAAACTGGGCTGCGATGGACGGCAATTACAGCGCGGAGAACGTGTACTTCTCGAACGACCTGACGTATACTGCAGCGATCGGAGTGCTGACTGTGCCGGCGTCCGGCTCTGGCACGATCAATGCGACCGGTAAGAACGTGAAGGATGTGCTTGCCTCGATCCTGGCAAAAGAGAAGAATCCGACCGCGACTCAGCCTGCCGTCACTGCGATTTGTGCGCAGCTCGGCGCGTATGAGGTCGGTACTTCTGTGACACCCAGCTATACGGCGACACTGAGCGCGGGCAGTTATACCTACGGCCCAGCGACTGGTATCACTGCGACCGCCTGGAGCGTGACGGATGGCACAGCTACAAAGACCGAAGCGATCGGGACATTCGATGCGCTGACTGTTGGTGATGCGACCAGCTATACGATCACCGCGACGGCGACTCATGGCGAGGGTGCTGTTCCCGTGACTAACCTGGGCAACGCGTATGCCGAAGGGAAGATCGCGGCTGGCACCAAGAGCAAGACTGCGATCAAGGCCGCGAACCAGGCTGGCGTGACCAAGATTACTGGCTTCCGTAACAGTTTCTACGGTACGCTGGAGGCGAAGGACGGCGAAGTGAATTCCGCCTTAGTGCGCTCTCTGCCGACGAAGAGCGGCAAGGCGATGGCTGCCGGCAATACTTTTAATCTAGCGATTCCGCTGAACGCGATCCGCGTGGTTTTTGCCTACCCTGCAACGCTGCGCGATGTGACTTCCGTGCAGGATGTGAATGGTATGAACGCTGAGGTCAAGAGCGCATTCACGAAGCAGGTCGTTTCTGTGGAGGGTGCGAACGGCTATCAGGCGATTGATTACAAGGTGTACGTCATGGACATGGCCAAGCCCAACGATGCGGCGAACACCTACAAAGTGACGATCTGATGCGGAGGTGACAGAATATGGCAGACTTTGGTAAGCTCAATTTTGCGGTCGCGTTGAATCCGCAGACCGCGTTTCCGCTTGACGCGAGATATTATTTTGCCTCTCTCACGGAGGCGCAGGCTGCTGCCGCAGGTGCGGTGGAAGTCGGCAGTTCGGACGGCACGTATTTCTACGGCGAAAATGTCTGTGTGGTAACCGAGACGCAAGCCAGCCTGTACATCATTCAGCCCGATAAGACACTTAAGGCTGTCGGTTCCGAAGTGCTGGGCGATGATAAGTCGATTGAGATTGTTGATGGCAAGGTGACGCTGAAGGGCTTTGGCTCCGCGACCGCCGGTCAGCAGCCCCGTGTGAACGCCGCTGGTACTGCGATTGAGTGGTACACTCCGGATACCAGTACGGTTTCCGGCCTGTCTGAGACTGTTGCTGGTCACACTCAGGATATTAAGAACCTTCAGGATGGTAAGGCTGATAAGGCGAGCACCCTCGAAGGATATGGCATCACCGATGCGATGACCGAAGAGGAGATCAAGGCTGCGATTCAGGCTGCGATTGCCGCAACCGGTCACGCTTCCTTTAAGAAGGTCGATTCGGTGCCTACGGCTGAAACCGCCGAGGCGAACATGCTCTATCTGGTCATGAACGCCACGACCGGTTACTACGACATCTATGCCAAGGTGGGTGACGAGGTCGTACGTCTGGATGACGTGAGCGTCAATCTGGACGACTATTCTACCACGGAGCAGATGAATGCGGCGATTACCGAAGCAGTGAAGAACAAAGTCGACGCGGTGGAAGGCAAAGGTCTTTCCGCGAACGACTTTACAGACGAGCTGCTCGGCAAACTGAACGCCATCCCTGAAGCGGCCGAAGAGAACTACGTCAAAAGTGTTTCTGACGAACTGACTGTGTCAGCAGATGGCAAACTGAGCGTCGCTGCGATTGCGCAGGACAAGGTGACTGGTCTCCCTGATGCGTTGGCCGGCAAGGTAGACGTGGTGGAAGGCAAGGGACTGTCGACGAACGACTTCACCGACGCGCTCAAGGAGAAGCTTGAAGGCATTGATACTGGCGCGAATGCGAACCTGATCGAAGTTGTCAAGGCGAATGGCGTCGCGCTCAACATCTCCGAGAAGGCGGTGAACATCCCGCTCGCGACAAGTGAAGCCGCTGGTCTGGTGGTTGCTTCCGCTGCGGAGAACAAGATTTCCGTCAGCGCGGAGGATGGTACGATGGAAGTTAACAAACTGAACGTCAACAAGCTTGTTCAGACCGAAGGAGACAGGCTGATTCTGGATGGCGGCAACGCAAGCGTCTGATATAAGAAAAGGAGAGATTGATTATGGCGAATACCACGTTTAATACCCGCATTTCCCTTAAATATGATACCTATGAACAGTGGACTACGAAAGACCCGGTACTGCTCGTAGGTGAGGCGGCAGTTGTTGTCGTCCCCGCGTCGACCGGTGCAGTAGCCAAGGAGCCCGCGATTCTCTTCAAAGTAGGTGATGGCACCTCGAAATTCAGTGCGCTGCCGTTCGTAGCAGGTCTGGCCGCTGACGTTTATGATTGGGCGAAGGCGAAGGATAAGCCGACCTATTCGGCGAGTGAAATCACTGGCCTGTCCGATTATATCTCTGGCGAGATTCAGGACACCGATACCCAGTATAAGTTGGAGGTCGATGCGGAGAACAGCCGCAAGTTCCACCTGTACTCCAAGGCGAAGGGTACGGAGACCTGGTCTCTGGCCAGCACAATCACCATCCCCGACGAAACTGTTCATACGCTGGTTGAAGGCACTGAGAATGGTACGGTAAAATTTGACGGCACCGACGTGAAGGTTCATGGTCTGGGTACTGCTGCCTACAAGGACGAAGGCGCGTTCGACGCGGCGGGCGCCGCGCAGACCGCGCTGGAGGATGCGAAGACCTATGCGGATGGCAAGGATACGGCTATCGCCGAGGCGAAGAAGGCTGGTACGGACGCGCAGGCCGATGTGGATGCGCTGGAGACTCTGGTTGGCACGCTGCCTGACACCGCAACCGCTGAGACCGTCGTGGGCTATGTGGACGAGAAGATTGCAGCGATCCCTGCGCAGACCGACTACACCGTGACTGTCACTCCGAGCACTCCCGATGGCGTTGCCAAGCGTTATACGATCGCTCAGGCTGCGACCAACCTGTCTGTGGACATCGACATCCCCAAGGACATGGTGGTGAAGTCCGGTACGGTTGAAACCAAAACTGAGACTGGCGCATGGGGTGCTGCGGGCACTTACCTGCATCTGGTGCTTGCAAACGCCGCTGAGGATAGCATCTACATCAACGTTGGCAGCCTGATCGAGTACGTGACAGGTGGCGCTGCGGCGGACGGCGTGATTACTACCTCTGTGACGATCAACGAGGCGGGCGGACATGTGCTGACCGCCACGATTGGCGACGGCACCATCGCGCTGGCTAAGCTGGACGCCGATGTGCAGACTGCGATCGGCAAGGCGCATGAGCATGCGAACAAGGCTGAACTGGACAAGATTGAAACCGGCGACAAGGCCAAGTGGGACGGCGCCGCGGACAAGGCGCATGAGCATGAGAACAAGACCGTACTGGATGGCATCACCTCGGACAAGGTGACTGCTTGGGATGGTGCGGCGACTGACCGCCATACTCATGATAACAAGACCGTGCTGGACGGCATTACTGCTGAAACGGTTGCGGACTGGGATAGTAAGGCGGCGGGTGATCACACCCATGACATTACCGAGCTCCAGCAGGCGAGCGGCTATATCGTACTGAACTGTGGCTCTGCGACCACCAATATTTAACAACGGCTATGACTATATAGTAATCCGAACCCCGCTGTGCGATGTGCATGGCGGGGTTTCGTATGAAGGAGATAAGACTCAACTTAGGGGTGATTTTCTATGGCGGTCATTAAAATGAACAACGGCAGTGGAGGCTGGGCTCAACTGGCGTGCGAAGAACTGCCTATCGTGAGATTGACTACTGGCACTGTGCTACGCAATATTGCTTCTGGTGCTTATCTTTGCGGCGGCGATTATCTACCTTATGATGGAGCGACCGCTATTTCTATCCCAGAAGATACCATCGTGAATGTATATAAAGAAAGCACGAAGTCGGCTGCTCAATGGTTCCAGCCGCAGAGCAATACCGTGCGTTGGATTGAGTTCAGCGACAGTAAAGTGATTGACGACCGTACAAGTGTGCTTGGAGTTTATGAGGCGGCGGTCGCGGGCGGTTATACGGGTACTAAAGAAGCATTCTATGAGGATTTGGCTGCAATTCAGGGCTTAGCCGCAGAGTTGGAGGCTATATGAGTATTAAGACAGAAATCGCACGGATTAAAAAGAACATCAGTGATGCTCTCGCGGCGATTGCTTTGAGAAATGTAGAAGTACCCACTAACAGCACCTCAAACGATTTGGCTACGCTCATTCGCCAGATACCTGTCCCCGCTGAGGGCGACGATAACTATAAACAGCTTGTAGAGGGAACAGCCGCTCATCCAGTTTTCCCGCAGAACCTAACCAAGATTGGTGCTTTTTTGTTTTACAACTATCCTGCGGCTCTCGCATTGACAGAGCTACCAGAAACAGTTACCGAGGTGGGTGCAGCTTCCTTTATGTTATGCTCTCATCTGGCTCTTACACATTTGCCCGCAGGACTTATTTCAGTAGGCTCTAATGCGTTTTATGGATGCTCAAATATCACAATTAGTGAGTTACCAAGCGGTCTAACTGTAATACCTTCAGGAGCGTTCTGGGGATGTGCAAAAATGACATTTACTGAAATCCCGGGAGGCATTAAGACTATTGCTAATTCTGCTTTTGCTTATTGTAGCGAACTTACCTCAATTACCTTTAAAGGCACACCCACATCTATTGGTGCGAGTGCGTTTGAGCATTGCGACAAGCTCACTACTATCAATGTACCGTGGGCTGAAGGTACGGTGGCTAACGCTCCGTGGGGAGCAACGAATGCGACCATTAACTACTACGGAGTGAAGTGAAATGAAGAAGATTAAATTATATCGCGTGGGGAATACCGTTTCTCCAATTAAGCCAAACGAAGCTTATGAAACGTTATGGCGGCTTGTGGCTGATGAGGGGAGAGCACTTTATGACGGCGAAAATACTGTACCTGCGATTGATACGGAAGCTCCTGATAAGTGGAATGAAGTGGCGATAGATGAAGCTACGAAAGCGATAGACGAGGCGTTAAAAATCTTAAAATAGCGGCCTGAAAGGGATGGCCGCAATAAAAGCTTTTGAAAGGGAGGAAAGCTTATGCCAGATAATATTAAGAAGATAAACAGTCGCATACAAATGAAAAACGCGACTGCGGTTGACTGGAAGAAAGCGGTTAATTTTAGTCCGCTAAAAGGCGAAATGATTATTTATAGCGGTGACCCACCTCGCCTTAAAGTGGGCGACGGTACGACGAATGTTAATGACCTGCCTTTCACCAGTGCCGCGATTTATGTAGGTGACACCGCTCCAACTGGCAATTATGACCTGTGGATTGACACCTCAATGGACACGGGTGATGATACCGTCCAAGTGGTAATTTTCACACAGGAAGAGAAGAGTAAACTGGCGGGCATTGAAGCGGGTGCAAATAAGTATGTGCTGCCGACTGCGGGCGCAGAACTGGGTGGTGTGAAGACCACTTCTACCGTCAGCGATGCGACGGGACTGACGGCGACGCCTATCATTGACGGTGTGCCGTATTATAAGGAGGCCACGCCGAACTGGAATGAGAATGACAGTACAAGTAAGAATTACATCGACAACCGTCCGGGTGCGTTCACGAAGACTGAAACCATTACACTAACGGCGACAGCGGAAGCACGCAATGAGGGAGACACAACCACGACTTCTCTTGAGTTCGCGTTTCCTGACAACCGCATGGACTTAATTCCGGGTGAAACATATCAGGTTGTGTGGGATGGGCAGACGTATAACTGGGAAGCGAAGATTATTTATTTGGATTTACAAAACCGCTCCTTCACTTATTCACATCATAACACCTACGCGATACCTTATTACATTGTGTGTGGCTGCGATATTGTTGGTGAAAGCGATATAGGCACTCAAGCAGTTTCAATCGGTTCAGATAGTGGCGACGGATTTCCTATCACGATAATGTCAACGAGTGGCGGTGTCGTAGGTACGGAGTACTATTTAG
>ERZ808258.239-NODE-239-length-24644-cov-3.655293_pt1 | contig 24644 bp, 16 predicted proteins | sample MGYA00521280_ERZ808258 | MGnify/ENA primary metagenome ERZ808258 (study PRJEB31516, sample SAMN03275585) | gut metagenome | biome: mammalia-associated habitat; material: feces | host: Papio cynocephalus | place: Kenya | collected 2012-07-19 ...
AGATGTGCCATATGATGGGCACCCCGGTGGATGTCGACTGCCAGAGCTGCATCACTCCGTGCAAGGCAGCCTCCGAAGGCGTGATCAACGTCGTCCCCCTCAACAAGCTCGCTCAGAACCAGCACGGAAGGATCTCGCACATAAAATCCGACGATGCCGAGGTTGTCAAGAAGCTCATCTCCATGGGATTCGTTCCCGGAAGGGACATCACCATCGAGGCCATCCTTTCCGACGGAGGACCCCGCGTGGCCCGCATGGGCGATATGACCATGGCGCTGGAGTTCAGGATGGCGTCGTGCATCTACGTGGATATCGGCGCCTCGCAATGATTCCTTTCCCCTTTATAGGAGGAGTCCGATTGAGCACGCATGACCGTCAAGGATTGCGTGACCGATGACGTCGTTAGAATCAAATCGAAGACCTCGAGAGACGACTGCTCCGTATCCAGGATGCTGTCCGAGGACCAGTCCAGGTCCGTCCTGTTCGAGGATCTGGACGGAGGAAGGGCTCTGGGGAACAGGTTCTCCACCAGGGACAAGATCGCCAAGGCTCTGGGCATCGACCCCGCCGGGATAGTGCAGCACATCCTGGAGGCGAACGACCGTCCCGCGCCGTGCGAGCTAGTCGAAGATGCTCCTTCGCTCAAGAACGAGCTGCCGCTCGACCTGACCGCCCTCCCCATACCGAAGTACTTCCCCGAAGACGGAGGCAGATACATCTCGTCCGGGATCATCGTAGCCGAATACAAGGGCAGGAAGAACGTCTCCTTCCACCGCATGATGATCGCCGGACCGGACTCCATCGCCGTCAGGCTCGTGCCGCGCCATCTGTACACCATGTACCGCGAGGCGAAAAGCGCAGGAGAGGAGCTGAAGATATCCATCGTCATAGGAGCTCCCGCCGAAGTGCTTCTGGCAGCCGCCACGTCCACCGACTACGGAGAGGACGAGCTGGAGATCGCATCGGCCATGAGCATCAAGGGGCACGGACATCCGCTCCGGGTCGGCAGATGCGACAACGGGATACTAGTTCCGGCGGATGCGGACTACGTCCTCGAGGGGAGGATCACCCTCGAAGAGATGGACGAGGGGCCCTTCGTGGACATCACGGGAACCTACGACTTCGTGAGGAGACAGCCGATCATCAAGATCGACAGGATCCGCTCCTGCGACGATCCGATCATGCACATCCTGCTTCCGGGCGGATGGGAGCACTATCTGCTGATGGGTCTGCCGAGAGAGCCCATGATCTTCAAAAGCGTCAGGAGCGCGGTGCCCGGCGTGACCAACGTCAGGCTCACCGAGGGGGGATGCTGCTGGCTGAACGGAGTGGTCTCCGTCAGGAAGAACAAGGACGGAGACGGGGTCAATGCTGGCCTCGCAGCCCTCTCGGGACACACCTCGATGAAGCAGGTAATCGTCGTCGATGACGACATCGACATCTTCGACGACAGGGAGGTCGAATGGGCCGTCGCCACCAGGATGCAGGCCGACAGGATCATAACCATTCCCGGAGCTGCAGGATCGTCCCTCGATCCCAGCTCCCACGGGAAGAAGACCTGGAAGGTCGTCTACGATGCCACCATCCCCTTCGACGAGGATAGAGCGGCGTTCGAGAAGGCGAGGCTCCGAGGTCGCTGCCCCGGAGGTCGGCGACACACCGGCCTCCGGAACCCGCGCCGAGACAGCTGGAATCGGATGCTCGGCGTGGAATCTAACCCCTTTACTCTAATTTTCATATTGTACTTTAATGAAGCTATTGCGTATGATGACGCAAACGGGGCTTAAAAGAGGAAGACGACAGGCGTCCTGCACCGAACACAACCGGTGCAGGATGGATAAATGAACAAGAACATAGTGGCCGTTTGCGCCATTCTGGCGGTCTTCGGTGCGATCTTCGCATCGACGATCTGCGCTCATGCCGACGAGAACGTCTCCGAGGCATTCGAAAGGACACTTGGATCGCAGGCCGATCTGAATGACATGGGCCTTTCGGCATCCGATCCGGCGATAATCGAGATAGCACCGGGCTATTCATGGACCTACGAGCCGGAATTCCCCTCGGATCTCAAGGATCACATAACGCTTTCCATCATCACCGACAGCGACGGCATCATCGATTTCACCGACAGCAGCAAGAAGACTGTCAGAGCCGTCATCCCCTCCAACGCCGTCCCCGGCACCGTGTACAACATCGAGCTCAAGGCCACGATGACCGAACCCGTGCAGCAGACGAGATCGCAGTTCATCCGCTTGACCGTCATAGACGGACTCGGAGTCTCCGGTTCGATCGAGAACATAGTCCTGGGCGATACAATCGACTTCACTCCTTCCGGCTCCTCCGGAATGGGCAACGTAGTCTGGAAGGTCAAGAACGGCACGCAGCTCCCCGACGGGCTGACGCTTTCGAACGGCAAGGTCACCGGAAAGCCGACCTCCATCGGAACCAAGACCGTATCCCTCACGGCTACCGCCAACGGAGAATCCAAGGACCTCGTCGCATCGTTCACCGTCTTCTCCAAGATCTGCGGCGATTCCGATGAGACCGTGAAGGCCTTCGGCGCTTCCGCATCCTCCAGGACCATAGGCAACCCCTCCGACATCTCGGTGAGGTGGACCGCTCTCGACACCCTTCCCGAAGGATTCTCTCTCGATGGGGGGACCGGCGCAGTCTCCGGATATTCTGCAGAGCCTGTCAAGACGACCGTGAGGATCTCCGGTTCCGCGACCGCTACGGGATGCCCCGAACAGACAGTCGTCAAGAGCATCACGGTCATGTCCGAGAAGAAGCTGGAACTCTCCGTGCAGGGAAGCATCCTGACATACCTGCACAACCCTTCGGACGTCTCGGCCTCCGTGAACGCGACACAGACTTCGCGGATCCAATGGTCCGAGAACTGCGACTTCGCCGACATCGATTCCGGAATCGTCACAGTGAGGAACCCCACGGTCGCAGGCATGAATCAGATCATCCGCATAACCGCGACCACCGAGTACGGCCAGACCGCATCCGCCTCCATGAGCCTCAAGGTGGAGAACACGCTGGAGATCGACGGCGAGAAGAAGCTGAACGCCATCGTCGGCATCCAGAAGTCCATAGGCTTCACGGTCTCCGGCGGTTCCGGCAACAGCCTGGCCGCATCCTGCCCGAACGCGGCGGTGAACACCACCGTCGCAGGAAGCACGCTCTCGGTGACATCCTCGGATGCCGTCAAGAACGCCGTCGTCACTGTCACCGTGACATCCGAGGCGGGCCAGACGGCCACATTGAAGATCTCCCTGGATGTCTACAGCCAGCTGTCCTTCACCAGCGCTCCCACCGGAGGCGCTATCGCGTTCGCGATGTGATCGACATGAGCGGATCACCTGTTGCATCCGCGGGGGAGGGGGAGACCCCTCCCACCAGGCCCTCGGCATTGTTCGGTCCGTTCCTGATCGTATGCATCATCGCCATGCTGACAGTTGCCGCACTGGCGGTGATAGTGTCATCCGATGCATCCGCCGACAATGACGGAACGGAAGAGGAGCTGGTGCAGTGCAAGCCCCAGTCCTACAAGTATCCCGATCTTGATCCTGCGAAGAACACCCCGAGATTCGTATCCTATGCGGGAAAGACCATAAGCTATGATCTGCGCCTTCCGGAAGGCCATATCCTGAAATGGGAGATCATTGGTTTTCCGGGTTTGGAGAAGCACATAGACGTCGAATTGGTCCAGGACGAGGAGAAGAAGGACAAGTGGACGGCGAAGATGACTGCGGAATTCAGCGGGTACGTCTACCGGGTCAACTTCTACGACGGGACCGATTCCAGCTGGGAGCCCAAGAACACGTTCTGGATCGACTACGATGTTCGCAGACACTGCAACCTCGTGTTCGATGCTCAGGGAGGATACCCCACACCATCGACCATAGAGAACAATCTGGAGCAGTGGACGATAGGCTCCGACATCCCGTACAAGAGCGGATACCGCTTCAAGGGATGGTGCCTGGACCCTGACGGGAAAGGCACGCTCTACACTAGCGGGGACAGACTGGAGTACGACGACAGATCCACCGTCGACCCCTACTGCGTGAAGGTGTACGCCATCTGGTCGAACCATTACGAGATCGTCCTGGACTCCAACGGCGGCAGATGCGACTTCACGAAGATCGAAGTCCCCCTGGGAGGAACCTGCACCCTGCCGAACGCCTCCAAGGAGATGATCGTCGCCGACGGCGAGAGGACGAGAACCCGCACAGCGTTCGAATTCACGGGCTGGTACTCGGACGATACACTGGTCGGACGCGCCGATGAGGCCTGCACCCCTGTCGACGACATGGTGCTCAAGGCCGGATGGAGCTCGTTCGATTCCGTGACCAACCTGTTCGTCCTGTCCTTCGATCTCAACGGAGGCAGCGGCACGTTCCCCGACATCATAGGGGACTCGACCGAGGACAGATTCGAGGTCAACCTATCCGGCGATGCGCCTATGCTCGAAAAGCATGACTTCCTCGGATGGGACGACGGCTCCAACGTGATCAGAGAGAACTCGATATACATGATATCCCCGGGAAAGACGGTTCTGACGGCCACATGGGAGCAATCGAAGGCTCCCTTCGACGGAACCCCCGACGAAAGCTGCATCGTAGGAGAGATGTGGAGCTTCACGCCGATCCTGGACGAGGGTAGCTCCCTCTCCGTGTCCGGATCCGACTGGATCTCCGTCGACGGCACGACGTTGCACGGCATCCCTCCGAACGAAGGGATGTGGTCCTTCGTTCTGACGGTATCGTGCGACGGCTATCTAGACCGCACCGTGGAGATGGAGATCGAAGCGGTGAGCAAACTCGCCTTCCTTTCATCGCCTCTCGGAGGTGCTATAGCATATGCGCTGTGAAACAAGAGAAATGATCATCCCAGTGGTCATCGCATTGTCCGTCCTGGCGATGGCGATCGCATCCGCCTCCATGGTCGATGCGGCTCCCGATACGGGATACGACCAGGACCTGGGAGAGATGTACAGCATGAAGGTCGGATTCGTCTTCACCGGATCCGATGCGGAAACGATCGAATGGGACTTCGGGGACGGCTCCGAGCCGTCCACCGAGATGAATCCGTGCCATGTGTATGCAGAGAAGGGAGAGTACATCGTGACCCAGACCACCTGGAACTCCTATCAGGGAGGATCCACCACCGTGATGAAGTTCAGGATCCAGGTCATGGGATATCCGGTGATCTCGTTCGAATGCAACGGCGGAACGCCTGTGTCCGATATCGAACAGAGGGCGTACAACGTTCCTGCCTCCGAACCGGGAAAGCCTGTGCGTCCCGGGTTCGAATTCCTCGGATGGTTCGCCGACAAGGAATGCACCGAACCGTTCGACTGGAACACATGCATGATCAGGCATACGACGCTCTATGCCGGATGGACGGAGAGCGAACTCTTCACCATGACGTTCGATGTATCCGGAGGATCGATCGACATGGATCCTCTCCGCGTGGAGCCGAACAGATCGATTGAGGTGCCGTCGTATACGGGAGTCAGAGAGGGATTCTCGTTCGACTGCTGGTCCCTGAACGGCGAGAAGATTGTTCCCGGAAGCACGATCGTCGTGGATTCGGACATCGTCCTGACCGCCTTATGGACCCAGAACGAAGAGAAGGAGGGATCCGAAGGCGGGATCATCGGTGCCATCGCGGAGAACCCCGCCGTATTGGGCGCGGCCGTGGCCGCGATAGTCGCAGGACTGCTCATCGCCGTGCGTGCCGGAAGATCCTAAGATCGACCCGATCGAAACCGTTTACCGTTCCGGACGGAGAAGCATCCGTTACTCCGTCCGGAAGAAGCCTCGCATCGACTCGATTCTGTTGTTTTCCCCCTCAGGCTAAGCATTTCAGACTATAGAGCACACCTTGCGAAGGGTCCAAAAATCCCTTGTCCGTCCATCCTCGGCGGTTAGTTTTTTTATTTGAATCTTATCGCCGTGTGATTAGATGGCACTACGCATCCACAATACCCTCACCGATTCGGTTGAGGAGTTCGTTCCCATCGAGCCTGGAAAGGTCAGGATGTACGTCTGCGGAGTCACAGTGTACGACGACATCCACATGGGCCACGCCAGGAGCATCATCGTTTTCGACACGGTGGCCAGATACCTGAGGTACAAGGGCTACGAGGTCCAGCACGTGACCAACTTCACCGACGTGGACGACAAGATCATAATCCGCGCCGCCAAAGAGGGCATCGAGCCTCTCGAGCTCTCGCAGAGATACATCGACAGGTACTTCGAGGAGACCACCAAGCTGTACGTCCGTGGAGCGGACTGCTATCCTCGCGCCAGCGAGACCATCCCCGATATCATCGAATTCATCCAGGAGATCATCGCCAACGGATTCGGATACGTCGCCGCCGACGGCAGCGTGTACTTCGACGTCTCCAAGGTCGAGGACTACGGCAGACTGACCAACCAGAAGATCGATCAGCTCCAATCCTCCGGCAGGATCGCCGACGACCCGAACAAGAAGGGCGCGTTGGACTTCGCGCTATGGAAATCCGCCAAGCCCGGAGAGATCTCATGGGATTCCCCATGGGGAAAAGGCAGGCCCGGATGGCATATCGAGTGCTCCGCCATGATCCGCAAGCACATGGGCGAGAGGATAGACATCCACGGCGGAGGGAACGACCTGATCTTCCCGCACCACGAGGACGAGATCCTCCAGACCGAGGCCGTCACGCATGAGCCCCTCGCCAACTACTGGATGCACAACGGTATGCTCCAGGTCAAGGGCCACGGGATGTCCAAGGAGGAGAAGATGTCCAAATCCCTCGGCAACTTCTTCACCGTGCGCGACGTCCTGAAGAAGTTCGACGGACACACCGTGAGGTTCTACTACCTCAACACCCACTACATGAGCCCCCTCGTCTACGGAGAGGACATGCTCGCCGAGGCGGAGGCCGCGAGAGGAAGGCTCGTCAACAACTACCGTGAGCTGGAGGCCTATTCCAGGAAGGCGGCGGCGTCGGAGGAGGACCCCTCCGCGGCCATGGACGCCTACCGCGAGAGGTTCTGCGAGGCCATGGACGACGACTTCAACACGCGCGAGGCCATCGCCGTGCTGTTCGAGATGGCCAAGGCATCCAACAAGGCCATGGCGGACGGCACCCTGTCCAAGGAGTCGGCGCTCGCCCATATAGCGCTCCTCAGGGAACTTGACGACATACTCGGAATCCTTCCCGATGAGGAGAAGGAGGACGAGACCATGGACGACGTCATGTCCATCCTCATCGATCTCCGCAAGGAGCTCCGCTCCAGGAAGATGTACGACCTGTCCGATCTCATACGCGACCGTCTCAAGGAGAGCGGCATCATCCTCGAGGATTCGGCAGAGGGCGCCAAATGGAAGAAGGCCTGACAGGGAAGGCGAGGCTGATCCTCGGCGGATCGGTCCGCGTTCCTGAAGACTTCGTGATCCCCGAGCCGATGCCCGGGGAGGTCGTATGCCCCGATTCCCTGGTGTTCGAGTTCGGAGACTACAGGGTCCGCAAATCCGTATCTCACAGCGATGGCGAGTTCGATCTCGTCATCGGCCCGAGACGGAGGATGTCCATCGTCGAAGGAGACGAGACCATCGCATCGGAAGTGGAGATCGGGCTCTCCAACCGCGGAGGCCTGCATCAGCTCTTCATCGATATGTCCGACGGAATGAGCTCCGAGGAAGCGGCCGAACTCATACACGGGATCGCCAGCAGAAGGAAGGTCAAGATGATCACGCTGACTGCCAGATTCGTCGGCGATATGGACGACGCCATCGAACGCATCGCCCGGACCGCCGAGGCCGTCAGATGGATCGTTCCCAAGGGGTTCATCGGCGTCGAAGCGTGGATGACGTCCCTGGACCAGGTCAAACGCCTTCGCAAGGCCAATGTCAATGAGATCAAGATCGACATCGGATGCGCGCGCAGGGACATCTTCGAGAGGCTCTATCCCGACCGCGACTACGATGCCCTCATCGCACTGCTCCGCGATTCCAACGAGTTCTACAAGAGGGGCAAGCTGGCGACCGATGTCGTCTACGGACTGGGAGAGAGCGACCAGGACGTCGACATCATGCTCGAGAGGCTATTCCGCATGAACGTCGTGCCTGTTCTCAGAACCCCCCGTCCCGATCAGATGGAGCGCATCGAACGCGCAGGCATAGTCCCCGAAACCCCTTCGACCCTCAGGGCCGTCTTCCTGTGCGGCCTCGAGAAGAGCGCGATGAAGCGCCACGGGATCGACCCGTCCAAATTCCATACGGGCTGCATGTCCTGCGGAGCATGCATCCTGGTCCCGTTCAAGGATCTCCGAGGTCGGAAATCCTCTTCTTCGCCGTTTCCAGAAGCTCGCAGGTCTTGCATCTCGTCCCCTGCGTCGGCTCCCCGCAACGGGGGCAAGGTCTCAGAGACGATCCGGAGATGTCCTCCGACAGAAGCGGGCGGATGCGATCGAAAGACGACAGGATCCCGTAGCGGGCGCCCGGAGTCCTGTCCTCGAGCTCGTCCACCACGGAACGGTACTGATTGCGAAGCGCCTCCGTCCAATAAGGGCAGACGCCGTCCCAGAACTCGAGGCCCGAGACGAGCGCATAGAGAAGGGTCTCCTTCTCGGGGATCTCCCTCAGGGGCAGGAACCTCGGTATCAGACCGGGCTGGACATTGACATGAGGGGCCATGCGCGCCATGCGCTCCGCATCTCCGCGGACGAAGTTCATCATGATCGACTGGGCGGTGTCGTCGAGATTATGGCCGGTCGCCAGATATCTGGCGCCGATCGATCTGGCCTCGTCGTTCATGAGCATCCTGCGGAAAACCCCGCAGTACGTGCACGGAGTGCTGGTGCCGGATACCGGAGCGATCTCGTCCATGGTCACGCCGAGCTCCCGGAAGGACCTCAGATGGAACTCCACATCGTTGGATTCGCAGAACCGCCTGACGATGTCGACGCTCGGGGGACGGTATCCTTCTATTCCCTCGTCGATGGTTATGGCGTGCAGCTCGATCCCGTTCCTCGGACCGAACACCGACGAGAGGATTCTCAGGGCCACCATGCTGTCCTTCCCTCCTGATACGGCGACTGCGATCCTGTCTCCTTTGGAGGCATCGATCTGCTTGCGTATCTCCTTCTTCGCCCTGCGCTCCACGAACCTCATGAAGTGGTCCGGACAGAGGTGGGAGCCGTTGTACCTTATCAGCGTCACCGCTTCCTTCGAGCAGAGATCGCACCTTGCCATCGAGAGCCTCCTCTATCATCGCGGTCATCTTCTCTGCGAGCACCTTCGACGGTATGTCCGGAAGGGAGACGAGTATCACCTTGCCGAGATTGTCGGCGGTCGATGCGGTGAGGTTGATGACGCCGGCACCCTCCAGGCTCTGGAGGTACTTCCAGAACTGCGTGTGCTTCCTCGCAGGGACGCCGTACTCCTCGCACGCGACGGCATAGGACTTCTCGACGACGGACGACATCACCGACAGATTGCTCTTCATGGATCTGGCGACTGCGAGCAGGACCAGCATCCTGTTGATATCGAGCTCTCTGAGCTTCGAATCGGTGACGAAGCTGAAGGTCATCGCCTTGGCGGTGCGGACGTCCTCCACGGTGACGAACCCTTTGTCCCCCTCCTCGGCGATGTTCGCGGCGCGATCCAGGAGCTCTATGGCCATCCTGGCATCCCCGTACTCGGCGGACGCCATGGCGATCTGCCTCAGGGAGTCCTCCGGACAGGAATCGGGCATCAAAGCCTCCTCGGCGCGTGCCTGCACGATGTCGAACAGCTCGTCCTCCGTGTAGCGGTCGAAGCGGACGACGTTGCTGCGCCTGAAGGAGGATCTGGAGGCCTCGTCGAGATAGGGCTCCAGGAACGTCTGCGAGATCATGATGAGGGACACCGGGGCGGTCTCGTCGGTCCTGGCGCGCGTCAGCTGATAGATGAGATCCGTGGTCCCCTTCTTCAGAAGGACGTCGGCCTCGTCGAGGATCACCAGCATGCCCCGGCGGCATGCGGACAGATGCTGAGCGAGCGACCGGGCCATCTCGTCGGCGGAGAATCCTCTCGACGGGAACCCCTCGTCGAAGCATCTGATCAGCTGGAGCAGGACACCGGTCTCCGAGACGTTCCTGCAGTTCACGTAGACGACGGAGACGGGCCTGCCCTTGCCGGCCATGTAGTCGGACAGGTCCTCGGCGAACCTCCGGGCGGTGACCGTCTTCCCCGATCCTATCCCTCCGTAGAGGGATGCGGTGCAGGGCCGGCTCTCCATCGCGAGCGGACGGAACAGGGTCTCCAGAGCCGAGATCTGCGATTCCCTCCTGACGATGCGTTCAGGAACATAGGAGTAGTCCAGGGCCTTGCCGTTGCGTATGATGACGGAGCTTCTGTCGAACATCTCGGTTCCTGCTGCAGCGGATGAACCCCGAGCACGGAACCACATCGATGCCGTGCTGCTCCCAGACGTCGCATATCAGGTTCACTCCGAGGGAATCGGACGGCATATGCCCCGATATGACGAGATTCACATGGGCCTCGCGGGCCGCCTCGTAATGGCTCTCGGGGAAGTGCATGCCGACCACGGTGCCTATTCCGGCACGGGCCAGGGCCTCGTACATCGTCTTCGGACCGGAGGTCCCGCCTGTCATCTTGCACAGTATGCGGCCGCAGCGGGAGTCCCTGCGTCCGACCATGATCTGCGGGCGGGCATTGCTCCTGGCGGCCTCCCTGTACTCGGGCTCCCCCATGAGGACGTCCACTATGTCGCTTAGCCTCTTCGGCTCCCTGGCGGCGAACAGCTCGGTCAGATAGGACTGGACCATGTTGTCCGCGGCGGAATGGACGTTGAACAACGGGATGCCGAGCAGCCTGGCGGCATCGGCGGCCTGGTTGTGGTTGACTCCCTGCATGCCCCTGAGAGCCTCCTCGGTCCTGGGGCCCATTATCGATTCGGCGACGTTGATGGGCACCCCGACGGAGCTGTACATGTCGGACTGCATGTCCATGACCTTCGGGAACAGGACCCGGGAGGATCCTGTAGGATGGTGCGCCACGAGGGCGTCTATCCTCCTGCCCTTCTCCCTGAGACGATCGGCGAGGAGGACCTCTCCAGTGCCTATATCTATCCCCCACATCATGGTCTCCGCCTCGATCTCACGAGCCTCGTCCGACATGACGGAGAACCTGCAATCCGCATACGGATTCCAGAGACGCTCGGTGTCGAAGAGCTCCTTCTCGCTCTCCGATGACGATTCGTACTCGGAGGCGGCATCGTCGAGGAGCCTCCCTATCTCGTCCGCGGGGCGGGGATCCTTCGACATCCCCGTCCTTATGGCGAGCTCATAGGCCTCGTAGACCTTCATGGCGCGGGCCATGCCTTCTGACGATAAAAGAGGAACGTTCGTCGCAGCGGGCGCAGCGCAGGGACCTGACGGAGCCCGTCCAGATCCACGGTCTTGCATATGGCCTCGACATGAGGCACATGCTCCGGATCGAACGATGCCGTACCGTCCTTGAGAAGATACGGCATGAACCCGTGCTCGAACGCGCCGAAGTATGTGGCGATGACGCACCATTTGGCCACGACGCCGCAGATCACGACCGAATCCGACCCCGTGTTCCGCAGTATGTCGGACAGCCCGGTTCCGCAGAACGCGTTCATCTCCCTCTTCTCCACGAGGATGTCGGAATCGCGGACGACGAGGCCGTCGATGAAACCCTCCGGATCCGCGAGCCATTCCGGGGTGCCGTGGCCCTTCCCCTTCATCTTGACCATGACCACCGGCAGCCCGGCCTTCCTGAAGAGCTCCGAAGCGCCGTTCACGTTCGGCAGGATGTCCGATGCGGATGCCATGTCGCCTACGGCATAGCGCCTCTGCATGTCCACGACGATCAGCGCAGGCCTCTTGGTCCGTATATCGATGCTCGACGAATGATCCATTGCCGTACCTCCTCACCATCGACGCGAATATCTCCGCCATCTCCAGGAACGAATCCACGCGTTCGTCCCCGTATATCCCGATCATGTCATCAAGTATCCTGTCGATCATGGACTCCTCGTATTCGATGTATCCCGATGCGCTGTCGGTGAGCCTCAGGTGCACGACCCTGCGGTCGTCCTCCGAACGGATCCTGGCGATCAGTCCCTTCTCCTCCAGGGCCTTCACCCTTGCCGTGACCGACGGCTTGCTGAGACCGACCTTCTGGGCTATCGAGGACACGGTGCACTCCGCATCGGCGGCTATCATCCCGAGATACAGGAGGTCCTTGAAGGACAGGCTCGGGGAGAACGACGAGTCGCCCTCCAGAAGCATCGCGTCCGTCTGGTAGAAGGCCTCCCAGAGATCGATCACGGGCTTCATCCGGTCGTTCATTCGCTCCCGTCCCTGTCCGCCTTGACCTTCCACGAGCAGAACAGCGCTGCAAGGGAGATCAGCACCGCGACGACCATGCAGAATCCGAATCCGTCCATGAATACATCCGGAGAGACCTCGCTTATGGATGCGGACGAACCGGCTCCGAAGCTGAAGAGGCCCGCGAAGACGGCTGTTCCGAGGGCGGAGCTGAAGTACATTATGAAGGTGATCATCGAGGAGCCGGAGCCCTTGTCCTTCTCGGACAGCGCGTCCACCATCCTGGCTCCCATCGGACCTCCTCCCACTCCCCATATGCTGCCCAGCAGCAGGATGGAGGCGACGAGGAACCAGAGGGGCGTGTCCAATTCGAAGAAGCATCCCAGAACCATGAAGAACGTCATGAGGGCACAGGCGGCTATGGCGAAGGGGCGGTCCCCCTTCCTGTCCGAGAGCCTCCCGACGACCAGACAGCAGATCACCATGGAGATCGCCTGCAGGGACAGGACCATCCCGCATTCCAAGGTGGTGAGCCCCATGGCGTCCTGAATGTAGAACGGGATGAGATAGTACACTCCCATTATCCCCATGTTCACGAATATGTACGCCAGACAGGCCACGTCGTAGTTCCTGTTCCTGAATAGCCCGAGATCCATGACCGTGGCGGTCCTGCCCTTCTCGTAGCGCACGAACAGGCACATCAGGACCAGGCAGGCGGCGAGCGCAACCAGTCCTCCGGCGGTGATGCCGACGGACGGCATCCTCTCCAGCGCGTAGAGGCCCGATGTGATCCCTGCGAACAGGATGACCGATCCGACGAGGTCCACATCCCCCTGCTTCAACCCCTCGTCTCCGGGCACCGCGGCATGGGCTATGGCGATCGCCGCCAATCCGATGGGCACGTTGATGAAGAATATCCAATGCCATGAGACGAGCTCGGTGAGCACTGCTCCCATCGACGGTCCGACAGCCACGCCGAAGGACGTTCCCAGCACGACGAGCGACATCGCCAAGCCGAGCTTCTCCCTGGGAAGGAACTTGACTCCGAGCATGACCGCCGATGAAGCGAGCATCGCGGCGCCTACTCCTTGGACGGCACGGAAGACGAGGAGAAGGGCGAGCGAGGTGGAGATGCCGCAGAAGAAGGATCCCGCTACGAACGTGGCCATCCCGGCTATGAGGATCGTCTTTATCGCGCCCTTGTCGCAGAGCCTCCCGAACACGAGTATCAGTCCGGCCATCATCAGATAGTAGACCGTGATGACCCACGACGTGTCGGACGCGCTTATGCCGAAATCCTCCGCGATCGACGGCAGAGCCACATTCACGATGGAGCCGTCGAGGCCGTCGAGGAACATGCTCAGCGCTATGGTCGCGAAGATCAGGAGATGCTTCCAGTTCATCGAAGGTCCGACGTTCCGCCTTTATTAAACGATTGCGTTTAGTTAGATAGCTCTAACTAACGAATCGCCACAGCCCTCCGCTTGAAGCCGATGGCACATTCTATTAACACCGAGGTGCATCGAGGCACGGGACTCCAATGAACGAGATCTGGACGGAGAAGTACAGGCCTAGGAAGCTCGACGACGTCGCCGGGCAGAAGCATGTGACGGACAGGCTGAAGGCCTATGCGGCTACGAAGAGCATGCCCCATCTGCTGTTCACAGGGCCCGCAGGAACCGGCAAGACCACCTGCGCCCTCGCTCTGGCCAGAGAGCTGTTCGGAGACAACTGGCAGGGCAACTTCATAGAGCTAAACGCCTCCGATGAAAGGGGGATCGACGTCGTCAGAGGGAAGATCAAGGAGTTCGCCAGAACGTCGCCGGTCGGCGGTGCGGAGTTCAAGATCATCTTCATGGACGAAGCGGACGCCCTCACATCGGATGCGCAGGCGGCATTGAGGAGGACGATGGAGAAGTACTCCGGGATATGCAGATTCATACTATCATGCAACTACTCCTCCAAGATCATCGACCCCATCCAGTCCAGATGCGCCGTCTTCAAGTTCAAGCCTCTCTCCGACGAGGAGATAGAGAGCTACCTGAAGGGGATAGTGTCCAAGGAGAGCGTCGATATCGATTCCGAGGCTCTGGACGGGCTCGTGAAGATCGCCAGAGGAGACATGCGCAGAGCCGTGAACTCTCTCCAGGTCGCATCCTCCCTCGGCAGGCGCATCGACCTCGACCTGATCTATCAGACCGCAGGACTGGCCAATCCCGAGGTGGTCAAGAGGATAATGGCCACTGCGCTGGAAGGGAACTACAACGGTGCGAGATCCCTGCTCGAGAACACGATGACCGAGTTCGGCCTTTCGGGACAGGACATGATCAAGCAGATCCATTCCACCATCTTCGACCTGGATGAATCCGATTATGTCAAGGTCAGGATCATGGAGAAGACGGGAGAGTGCGAGTTCCGCATCGTCGAAGGGAGCAGCGAGAGGATACAGCTGGAATGCCTTCTCGCCTCCATGGCCATGATCGGCGGAAAGATGAAGTGATTTCCGAACGGACCCGGAATCTGCAGGAGCCGGGTCCGTCCGTATTTTGTCAATACCTGTTGTCGAAGAAGCGGCAGGTCTTCTTCTCGCTCCTCGGAAGGTACCCTACCGGGACCGCTTTGGGCACTACGGTGATGTTCACCTTCGCCTTCAGCTTCTCCACGAGCTGCCTCTCCAGCTCCGCCTTGGGGCCGTCGTCGGCGATCGGCGTCTCGAAGAACACCGTCACGATGTCCCTCCCGTTGAGATGGTCTATCATCACCTGATACTCGCTCGTGGCGCCTTCGATGTCCGAGAGGACCTCGTCGAACTGGGCGGGGAACATGTTGCATCCCTTGACCTTGACCATGTCGTCGGTCCTGCCCATGATGATGTCGATCCTCGGGAATCTGGATCCGCACGGGCAGTCTCCCGGGACGATACGGGTGAGGTCGTGGGTGCGGTACCTGATCAGCGGAGCACCTTCCTTGCGGAACGCCGTGATGACGAGCTCGCCCATCTCCCCGTCCGGCAGGACCTTCAGGGTCTTGGGATCGATGATCTCGAAGTACACGTAGTCGTCCCACATGTGTATGCCGTTGCGATAGTCGCAGCTTATCCCGATACCGGGACCGTAGATCTCGGTCAGACCGTAGATGTCGTAGAAGTCGACGCCGAGATACTCCGCTATCTCGGCCCTCATCTTCTCTCCCCAACGTTCTGATCCGATTATCCCCTTCTTCAGGACGAGACGGTCGCGGATCCCGCGGCGGCGTATCTCCTCGGACAGGAGGAGAGCATACGACGAGGTGGCCGTGAGCACGGTCGTACCCATGTCCTCCATCATCTTGAGCTGCTTCTCCGTGTTGCCGGGACCCATGGGCACCGCCATCGCACCTAGCCTCTCGCAACCCGCTTGGAATCCGATGCCCGCGGTCCAAAGGCCGTATCCGGGAGTGATCTGTATGACATCGTCCTCGGTGACTCCGGCCATGCGGTAGCACCTCTCGAACATGATGGCCCAGTCCTCCACATCCTTCCGGGTGTACGGGATGACCACCGGCGTCCCTGTCGTCCCGGAGGAGCTGTGGATCCTGACGATGTCCCTCTTGGGAACGGCGGCGAGGCCCAGCGGATAGGCCTCCCTGAGGTCGGCCTTGTCGGTGAAGGGGAGCGTCTCGAACTCCTCCTGCGTCTCTATGGAGGAGACGTCGATCCCGTCGTACTTGCGCGCGTAGAACGGACTCCTCTCCTTGATCGTGCGAAGGAGACGGATGATGTTCTCCCTCTGATACTCATTCATCCTCATTCGATACCCATCTCCTTGAGCTTCTCTTCGGCCGGAGCGCTTCCTCTGGAAGCGGCCTTCCTGAACCATTTCACGGCGTTCGTCTCGCTCTTCGCCATACCCTCGCCGGAGAGCGACAGCATGCCGAGCATGTACATCGCCTCCTCCGAGCCGGAATCGGCGGCTGAAGCGAGGAGCGACACCGCCTTCTTCATGTTGCGTGGCACGCCGTCGCCGCGGAGCATCATCCCGGCAAGCCTGACGGAGGACCTCCCGTATCCGGCGGCCGATGCCTTCGAGTACAGCTCCGCCGCACGCTTCGGATCGCGCTCGCATCCGCGGCCCTCCTCGCACATGACGCCGAGACGGTGCATGGCGAGGACGCTGCCGGCATCCGCGGCCTTGGAATACCAGTATCCGGCCTTATCCCAGTCCTGCTCGACTCCGACCACGTCGGAGTACATGAAGCCGAGATTGAACATCGCCTGGGGATAGCCGAGCTCCGCCGACCTCTCGTACAGCTCCATGGCTCCCGGGATATCGGCCTTGACCCCGTAGCCGTGGGCCTTGATATAGCCGAGATTGCACATGGCCTCGGCGTTGCCCTGATCGGCCGCCAGACCGAACCATCTGGCCGCCTCCCTTCTGTCCTGTCCTACGCCGTCGCCCTTGAAGAAGAGATAGCCCATGGCCGTCTGGGCGTCCGGATCGCCTGCCTGCGCCGCCTTCAGAACCGTCTCGAACGACATCGTCGGCTCCTGGTGTGCGTCCTGCGGATGTACTGCTCGGGCCTGTCGACGTATTTGGACAGGTAGTAGTACGCGGCGAGGAAGCCGTTGAACGCGGCATCCGAGTACAGCTTGACGATCTGGGAATCGTCCGTCGGGAACCTGTTGGACTCGTAGGTCCTGGCGAGATAGAACTCCGCGTCGGCGGAACCCGCGTTGGCGGCCCTCGACAGCAGCTTGATGGCATCCAGATCGTCCCTGTCGACACCGAGGCCGTTGTGGCGCATCATGGCCATGGCGAACATGGCGTCGGGGCTTCCGAGCTTGGCCGCGTGGGTGTAGCATTGATAGGCGCTTTCTATGTCGCCCTCGTCGAACTTGCGGTCGGCGGCCGCCAGGGCCCTGGCCCTGTTGTCGAGCTCGCGCTGCGCCTCCGTCCTGGAGAGCCTGTCGATGCGGGACTCCATGGTCTCCTGGGGCTCTCCGGCCAAGGTCTCCATGACGGAGTTCCAGCTCAGGATGCACTTCTCGTGGCCCATGTCGACGCCGTACTTGTACCACCTGGCGGCCTCGATGGGATCCTTCATGATCCTGCTGAGCCCGTACTCGTAGCACATGCCGATCCGGAGGAAGAACTCCCCGTCGCCGGTGATGGCGGCCGACGAGAACCATACCTCGGCATCCGAGGCGGACTGCTGGACGCCCATCCCGTGGGCGTACATGTATCCCACATAGAACTTGGCGAGCGAGGAGCCCTGCTCGGCCGCCCTGTTGAACCATGCGAAGGCCTGCGTCCTGTCGCGGGGAACCATCTCTCCGCGGATGTAGGATTCGGCGAGGCTCATCTGGGCGTTGACGTTGCCCAGCTCGGCGGAGCTGCGTAGGTGCTCGAAGGCCTTCTCGCGGTCCATGGGGACGAAATCCCCGTCGCGGTAGATCGAGACGAGCTCCCAATGGGCGCGGGCGCATCCCAGCGAGGCGGCGCGCTCGTACCAGCGGACTGCCCGGCCCATGTCCATGTCCATCTCCTTGCCGGTCTGCATGAAGTACCCCAGCGCCAGGCAGGCGTAGGGGTCGTTCATGTCGGCATCGGCCATCAGATCGCTCTTCATCTTCTTCCGCCAGCCTTGATCTTCTCGAGAAGGGCCTTCGCATCGGGATCGCCCTGACGGGCCGCAAGGGTGAGGAGCTTCTTCGCCTTGGGGATGTTGCGGGAAACGATCTCTCCGTCATAGTAGATCTTCCCGAGGTAGTACTGGGCCTCGAAATAGCCGTCGTCGGCCGTCTCCTTGAGCATCCTCAGCCCTTCCTCCATGTTCTTCTCCGTTCCGGTGCCGGTGATCTTCATCATGGCGAGGAAGGACTTCGCTCCGGGGTGGCCCTGGTCGGCCGCCTGATCGAACCAGACCGCGGCCTCCTCCGGATCCTTCTCGCATCCGCGACCCTCGTACAGCATGCATCCGAGGCAGTACTGGGAGTTGACCTCGCTTCCTTCGGCGGCGCTCCTGAAGTACTCATAGGACTTCTCGTCGTCCTGCTGGAAGAAGACCCCGGATCCGTACATGCATCCGAGGGCGTACTGGGCGTATCCGTTGCACTGGTCGGCGGCCACCGTGAACCACTTGGCGGCCTTTCCGAGGTCGCGGGGGAGCAGCTGCCCTTCATAGCACATGTTGCCGAGATCGACCATCGCCTGCTGGTATCCGCCCTCGCAGCTCTTCTCCAGCCAATACAGGGCGCGGGAGGGGTCCCGCTTGACCCCCTGGCCGTAGGCGAGCATCATGCCCAGCTGATAGGCGGCCTCGGCATGCCCCTGCTCGGCGGCCTTCTCGAAGAACTCGGCGGCGCGGGCCTCGCTGGACCAGCGCATCTTCGGCGTGGCGCACAGGCATCCGAATGCGAACTGCGCGTCGCGGTCTCCGGCATCGGCGGCGTTCTCGTACCATACCGCGGCGGTGTTGAGATCGGGATCCTCGTCGCCGAGGCCCTCGTCGTAGTACTGGCCGATGCGGTACATGGCATTGGCGTCTCCCGCCTCGGCGGCCCTCCTGAGCCATCCGAGTCCGCGGACCGGATCCTTCGGGACTCCCTTCCCCTTGACGAGCATCCATCCGACGGTGCGCTGGGCGACCGCATCGCCCAGATCGGCGCATACGGTGTAGAACCTGATCGCCTCGGCATGGTTCTTGCGCACGAGAGGGGTCCCGCGATCGTACATGTCGAACATCTTCTCGCATGCGGAGGAATCCCTCTCCTCCGCACGGAGCCTGACGGCCATGATGCCGGTCTCGTCGGCCTCGTCGTTGCGGGAGATCTCGTCGGACACGATGCCGGCGGGGACGTGTCCCGAGGAGGCCGCGATGGAGAACATCTCCTTGGCGGCTGCGATATCGCGGATCTGCCCTCCCTCTCCGAGATAGAGGAGCAGTCCGTGCAGATAGCACGCGTCCGGGTCCCCCTCGGAAGCACCCTTCTCGGCGGCTTTCGAAGCGGCGGCGAGATCGAAATCGGGCGAGGCGCAGTCCATCAGTCTGCGAGCAGGCGAATAAAGCCAATCCTCATCGACCGCATACATGGAACGGTCCAATACAGAGTATTATAATAAGCATGGCGGAAGAGGCGACGGGCATATTGATCCGTCGCCTGATCTGTCTGAACAAAGAACAGCCAAGCAGACCGAGCGATCGCCTGACTGGGAAGAAGGCCCCGAAGGGCCTGTTTAGATTACAGAGCAGCCATCGATCTCAACAGCAGACCTGTTGATTCATCATCGGGTTTGACTCTCTGACATCATTGTTTCGATGCAACGGCATCGGTTCCATCGATTGTTATCTTATTCCCTTCCGAAATAAGCAACTGTCCATACGGTGTTTCGCTTTCCGTCTGTATAAGATCATTCTGATCATATTTCACAGAATTGACCATGATGTTCGAGATTGTTGTATCGCTAATGGCGATGACTCCTGCCTCTACATTCACCCTTCCGCAGAACGCGTTTGTTGTAGCCACACGTTCTGTTGCTGTTATCGTGACGTTCGAAACACTGTTTCCGGAAATAATCAATGAGGATGCACTTTTCTCGTTGCATACATAGCCTACCAACGAACCTACATTCTTTCCTCCAGAGATTTCAACATCATCAACAGAACAATTCTTCATATTCGCGTACGAATCTCCGAAAAGTCCACCGGCATAACAACCGTTGGCATTGATGGTAATGGATGAACTGGAAATACGGACATTCTCCGAAGATCCTGCCGAGAATCCTGCTGCTACACCGACAAACGCATTATCTACGTTGCAGGTAATACGGATGTTCTCAAATGAAATATTCGAGATCTTGTCAACCCTGCTTACGAAACCACCGAACTTGCCTTTACCAGTATCGATAGCACTAACAATCGCGTTCTTTACTGTGAAAACAGAACCGTCGTTCGTTCCGTCGATCGAAGCATATCTGAAATCGATAGTGTCCATCGACTCATTTTTGAAATCAAGATCCGCAACGAGCTTCACATCATAAGAATACAGATACTGAAGACCATACTTTATGCTCATGAATGCCTGAAGCTTGTCATTGATGGCATCATAGCCCTCATTGATGCTCTTGAATCCTTCCGCCGATTCCACTTCGAAATATCCTCCAGATGTGTACTGGGTAGCAGATTGCAGGATTCCATATCCTGTGTATCCGTCACCGTAGAATCTGTATGTCCATCCGGAATTGGCAGGGATGCTCTTCAATGTAGGTGTCAGATCATCCGGAATCTCGAAAACGATGTTCTTGAGACTGCTGCTGCCGAGGTCCCATTCGCCCGCAGTGACGAGGACTATGGCATCGATCTTCTTTCCGCCGAGGAGGTTACTGTCGTACTCATCCTGAGTCAGTTTGACCAGATCGCTGTCTTTGAAAGCGAACAGCTTACCGTCCACGCAGAGGACTCCCCCGGGAGAACCCTGCCTTCCGTATATACGGTCAATCGGGATTTCATTGGATTTCACGGTGTTGTCGATGGCGGTGCAATCCGTGACGAAAACACCTCCGTTCTTCTCATCCTTGGTCTGTCCTGTGCCAATAGTTCCCATGAGGGAGCCTGCCTTGTCGTTCGCAGTCCCGGTACTGGTGATGGTGCAGCCCGTCACCGAGCAGTTCTTGAACTCGTCGCGGGTCCAGTCATCTCCGGTGGCGTGACCGATGAGACCTCCGGCAGAGCCGGGTGAAGAGATCAAAGTGTTCTCGACAGTTGAATTCTCAATAGTCAGAACTTCGAAGACAGGACCATTGCCCTGTTGACTGTACCCTGCAGCATATCCTACGAATCCTCCAGTCCATTTGCCCCCAGAGATGCTGCTGTTGGTTACATGACAGTTCGAGATTGTTATCTTCTCACTGGTTCCTGCATATCCGACGAATGCGCCGAATCCGAGGATATCCGAATCGCTTTTCACCGTAAGACCGGAAAGCGTGATACCATCGAATGTCAGACTCTTCATGGATCCGGTATACGAGATGAATCCGGCGCTACCCTTTGCTGAACCTTTAGAGTATTCCTGTAACGTCAGATTGGAGATGGTGATGCCTTCTTCGCATCCCTTGAACGCAAAAGTGCTCACTTTATCGGTAAGAACGATTGCCGGCCATTCCTTCCCGGTCATGTCCAGATTGTTCATCAGAACAATCGTCTTATCCTTGTAATCCGACTGGTTCGTCGAAAGTCCATTGCCGACCTTGAGTAGTTCGTCCACGATTCCGACGTATACTGCATTGGTAATGCCTTCCATCTCGATTATAAGTGTTCCAGCATCGCTGTTACGGTTGTATTTGAATCCGATGAGGCCTCCGTAAGGATAGTATCCGTCTTCCACAGGGACATCGTTCAGTTTAGAAGAGAGCTTTCCCGTGTAACTGCAGTTGATGAACGAAACACTGCCGGCATTATCATTCATCCAAACTCCAGCAATCCCTCCGATTTCCAGCTGATCGCCTTCATCCGTAGCGTTAACAAGAGTAACGTTCCCGGAAGAGGAGCAGTTCACGAATTTATTTCCATAGTGAGCGATTCCGATGATTCCCCCCACGTCGCAGGTGGATCCGATCACATCGACGCTGGAGATCATATTCGTCATCGTCTGTTTGCCTTCACCCATGAAGCCTATCACGCCACCTACATACGTTCTGAATGCTCCACTTTCGGCTTTCACATAGCTGTTCTCGTCGACATCGACGGTTATGTTGGTCCAATCCGCATATGCGTTCTTCCCTCCAACGCCCCCCACATAGGCGAACCCGTCGACCTCGATGTGCCCTATCACCCGGATGCCGGTGTATTTCGATGTGTAGGGAGTTCCGGCGACCACGCCGACATCGAGATACCCTTCGACACTGGCATTCTCGATCGTGAGGTTCTTGATCTCCCCCTCGGTGGTCAGTCCGAAGAATCCGATATCGGAGACGAGTGGTTTGTCTATCTTGAGGTTAGATATCTTATAATTATCTCCGTTGAAAGTGCCCTTGAATGGGTTACCTACACATCCTATCGGTGTCCATTCCCTTTCCTCCAGGTCTATATCGGCACCCAGTGTGATCGTCTTCCCCGCATATGAGGATCCGGAATTGACCAGTATCGCGAAGTACCTCAACTGCTCCTCAGTTGTGATGGTCATGTCCCCGTTCTTATGGATCGGGGCCTGTTCCGTGTTCCATATAATCGTACTATGGTCGATCTTCGGACCGCAATCACAGAAGTACATGAATCCTACCTTGCCGGTATCTCCGAAGTCGATGGTGTTGCCAGATCCGACAATCGTAAGGTTCGAACAACCATATGTAGTCCCTTCTAGCTGAATTCCGTAGACCGGTTTGCCTGCAACCGTCGATCCTGCGTTGATCGCATTATCCTTGAACTCCACGATTGCCCTCTCAGAGGTCATTGTATTGGCCTTCGATGTCAGCTGGATCGAGTATCTGTACTGATTGTTGAAGATGCAGTTCTCTACGAATACATTGCCGTCCGATCTGATCGGACGGTTTCCAAGACAGTCGAAAACGGAGTTCTTGATTTCGATAGTCGTTCCTTTGCCGGAGGACCACCAAGCTGTAATTGCAGTGTACTCTCCCGTTTCCGTCATCCTGAATGAAACGTCATCCGCATGAAATTCACCTTCATTCATAACGGCTACCCCGGAAAGGCTGAATTGGGAGATATCGCCCGTATTGTAGGATGTCTGCATCACAATACTCTTGACGGAGAGTTTTCCTGTGACCTTGAATTGGCCGTTAAAAATGATATTGTCCTTGGATGATCCGTCCGCAGGAGTGATATTTACCTCGCACCCCACGCCGATGGAAATCACGTGACTCAGAGTGCTTTCCCCGGACGTATAGACCGAAGTGGGTACGTAAGTCCCTTCGGACAACTTTATGGTGATTATACCGGAACCGTACTCACAGGCATCCTCCAGTGCAAAGACGGAATCTGTGTATAAGGAGCCTTCGAACTTCAAGCCTGAAAGCGTCACGCTTCCTCCCTGGATGAAGATTGGAGTCCCGATAATCTCGGCATTCTTCACCGTAACATTCTTCACTGTTCCAGATACGATTCCGAAAAGGACACCTCTTAGATTGCTGATGGTCTTTCCAGAACCATCGAAGATCCCTTCGAACTTATTCTCCTCGGTTCCGATGGGAGACCATTCGACATCCTTCAAATCGATGTCGTCTTTCATCAGTGTGATTGTCTTCCCGCTATAGCTCGTCCCTCCGTTGACTTTAATCGCGAAGTGCTTCAGATCAGCGACATCATAGATCTCCAACGTGCGGTGGATCTCGAATGTCGCTGTCTTTTCTTTGTACGTTACAGTAACGGTTACCTTCCCACTTTCAGAGGTTCCTTCTTCGATTTTGACAAGATCGAGCGGGACAGACACTTCTGTTCCGCTGTTGATCTTCCCCGTCACCACGAGTCCCGTCGTATCGAGTTCCTCGTCGTCGAAGTACTGCGCCTTCTTCGGTCCCGTGATCGAAATCGAGGTGATTTCGTTCGGATCCACAATAGTCAGCATCAGTGTGCAGGCCTTTCCCTGATATTCGATAGTCACGGTGCAGTTCCCAGCCTCGTCCGATTTCTTCGGGTCGATCGAGAAGTCCGTTACTCTTTCCTCGTGCTCTCCGCTGTCCTTCTTGTAGAATGCGGTGACCGTCATCGATCCCTTGTCGAAGTCCTCCCCGATCAGGTAGGTATTCTTCTCAGTATCGGCAGTGATGTGATCGATCTCATAGATATCTAACACAGTCTTCGTGAATCCACGATAGGTCACGCTCAATTGGTCGTCCTTCTTGAGCGGAGCACTCGGAGCAATTTCATAGTCTTTAGCAACCTCGGTCGTGCCGTCGGAAATGGTTGCGGTGACTTTCAGAACATCCGGAGTAACAATCTCCCCTATCTTGTACCAGGTCCTTCCGTCTATCCTCTCGATTTCGAGATCTTTGACATACTTCACAGTGACCTGAACATCGCAGGTCTTCCCGCCGTACGATACGGTGACTTCTGTTGTATCCTTACCCATGACGAAAGGCGAGGTGCTGTACTCGCCGGCAGAAAGGATTCTCGTGGAGCCGTCGGAATATGTCGCCTTGACCTCCATTCCGGCCGCATAGAACGTCTCGCCCTCCCAGTAGGTTGTCTTGGTGGGCTGCTTCGTGATTGGCGTCAATCCCTCTCTCAATGCGGCACTGGTGAAATATACGCCCGAATCTTTCCGAGGTCGCGTCTTCGGCTTGTCCAATACGGCCC
>ERZ808258.241-NODE-241-length-24572-cov-26.769792_pt1 | contig 24572 bp, 21 predicted proteins | sample MGYA00521280_ERZ808258 | MGnify/ENA primary metagenome ERZ808258 (study PRJEB31516, sample SAMN03275585) | gut metagenome | biome: mammalia-associated habitat; material: feces | host: Papio cynocephalus | place: Kenya | collected 2012-07-19 ...
ATGTCCTGCACACACACAGACGCAAACCACAGAGAGGAAGAATCGCGGTTTCTCAACGATTCTCCCTCTCCTAGAGGGTCTAGATTGCATGTATAATGTATACAGAATGTATATAAAGAAGGGGGAGTTCTTATGGCTAGGAAACGGAAAATACCGTACAGAGAAGTACTAGAAGCGGCTGGATTCACACCTGATGAGTGGCAATTAGAAATACTAGAACGGGCAGAAACCGAACCGGTAATCGGAATTAGTATACCTCGACAGAACGGCAAGACAGAACTAGCGCTTATGCTTCTCTTCATAACTGGTATGAGAGGCCAGCGTGGTGCTTTCTTTGGCCACAACGGTGACGTGGCGCGTGAGGCCCTCCGCCGCGCCGAGGCTATCTGTCAGCCACTGAAGGCTAGCGGTATAGTGAAAGCAGTTCGCGTGAGCAGTGTAAGTAATTATATAGAATTTCAATCGGGCGGAATGATTTTCTTCAAAATTCGTACGCCGGGTGCGGCTGTCGGCATGACTCTTGATCGCGTCGTGTTTGACGAGGCCCAGAAAATGAGTTTTCAATCGTATGAAGACATCGTACCTGTTACAACTACCTCTCCTGACCGTTCTATAGTGCTTATGGGTACTCCACCGACCGATAAAGATCTCGAACTTGGTGAAACGCCGTTTATACATGCGCGCAAGACGCTAAATAGCCGCGCGTGGATAGAATACGGTATCGGTGATTACCAGCCAGAGCACAAGCCGTACACGTTGAATGAGATTCATGCTGTCAACCCAGCATGGCGCCGTATACCATCTTTCACTAAAATGGTCAACGAGCAGATGGCTACTCTTTCAGACGAGGCTTTTTCAAGGCAGCGAATGGGGGCCTGGGTACTTCCTGGCAGCCCAATCTTCCATACCCCTGAACTCACAACCGATGAAATACACAAAATTCTTTCTGTACGAGGCCCGCAGGAGGGTACTCGCTTGAAAGCGGCAGTAGGCTTGTACCCAGATGCGAACGAGGCATACGTAACATTCAACGATGGCATATATATGGAAGTAGTATACAGTTGCTCAATTGATGGTGGCGATCTTACTGAACTAGTAGACTGGCTACATAGCCGGCAGCGGCGGTACTCAACGCTAGTACTGCCGGCAAACCAGAGAGGAAAGGCCTTGAAAGCGCTATTGGCGCAGTACGGGCTTGCCTCCAAGTGCCAACTCTCTGACTTACCTATGACAGCCAGTAGCCTCGGCCTCTGGCTGCGTAAGATGCGCGACGGTACGCAGAAAGTATACCAAAATGACGCGGCTACTAAAGCGCTCTCTTCCTTCTGGGTCGGATACGACGCGAGGGCTAATGCAGCCGTGCCATCTGCTGGTACGCCAGAGACTCGAGCAGCCGTACTCTCCCTCTTGCTAGCAGTCTCGCAGGAGAAACTAGGCGAGGCCCGCTCGCAGGCTATGAGTTTCTCTTTCTAGGAGGCGGGTAAGCTGCCAGCAGCGCAACCAGACGAGCAGAGGTACTATTGCTGTGCGCGCTGCGGTGCTGAGAAGCGCGTACTCTTGGCAAGAGGGTACGCACTCTCTGTTACTATACGGCTACCAAGCGGCGGTTACTGCTGCGACTTGCTGGAGAGCGAGCATAGTTGGAAACTCTCGTTACTAGAATTGCATAGATGCATCGGAGGAATGCTTAAATGGAAAGTATAGATGAGGCGTTAAATTTTTATGTTGGTAAGCGCCGCAGCGAGCTAGTTTCTCTGCTTGAGAGCCCAGAATTAACTGTAGCCGAACTGGCAGCAATAAAAATAATTCTCGAGGCGCTTGAAGAGGGCGGCCGCGCGATGCAGCTACTTGTTGAGCGTACCGGAGGCAGGGCTGTTCAGCGCCAACTCTCTATTCAAGCTAGCGCCGGGGAGGGCGCCGCGGAGAAACTGGCGGCACTGCTTTCAACGGGGAGGGGTAATAATAAACAGATTGAGAAATAATATGTATAATATTATCGTATCAAGGAGGGAGTCATCTTGCGGAAAACTAACAGTTTAAGCTCGCGGGCCTGGCGGGCTGCAAGGGCTGAGGTATTAAACCGCGAGGAAGTCTGCTACCTATGCGGGCAACCAGTCGACAAATCGCTGCCTGGCTCCTCGCTCGCTGGTCCCCAGGTCGACCACGTGCAGGCGCGATCGACTGGCGGCTCCCTTTTTGGTGCGTCTAATTTGCATTTAGTACATGCTATTTGTAATCGGCGCAAAGGTAATACCGATTTAGAGGTATACCGTTTCAAGGAGGCCTCCAAGCAGCAGCATAGCCGCGCATGGTAGCGCTTAAATGGTATAATGCTTTACATAAAACATAGTTTTGATTCGAGAGGAGTGATCTGTACTATGGGAAGACCAAGAAAGAATACAGTCGCCACTGCTACAAGCGCAGCGCCAACGCCGCTGGATGTACAGGCCGCCAAACCTGTAGCCAAACTACAGCCGTTCATTGCTGCTCCGCCGGCGCAGGAGGCTACAGCAGAGGAGAAGAAGCAAGCTGTTGTGGTTGAGCCAGGTGCTCAGGCTGCTATTGAGGCTAGCAAGACTGCTACCGCCGTGGCTATAGAGAAAGAAACACAGAAAGCCGCCCAGGGGCAAGCAACTGAAAGCCTCGAGGCCTCGGTACTGGCTGAACTCAAGGAAGAGGAGGCGCCGGATGCTGTAAGTGCTGCCAGTGAGCAGGAGAAACAGCCAGCCGCGACTGTAGAACCCGTGGTTGAGGCTGCTGCGGCCGAGAGTACGGTTGAGCAGGCTGTTTACAGCAAGGCAGAAGCCTCAGAAATAGCACAGAAGGCTGTACGGCGTGCGCTTACTAGTAAGAAGGTGCGCGGCTTGCAGGAGGAGAACGAGCGGCTGAAGGCAGAATTGCGTGCTATGCGCCGTGGGGAAGAGCTAGATTCGATCGCAAAGGAGACTGGGGTTTCCAGGGCTCTCCTAGAGCAGAGTAGGCTCGAGGGGGAGGACTTGCAGAATTACGCGGTCGCCTTGAAGGCTGAACTAGCTGCTTACAGTAGTAGGCAACAGGAAGCAGCTACTAGCGCGGCTGGTAGCCTTTTGAGAAGTACAGTGGTAGCACAAACAGGCAAGATGGATGGCTGGGCTCGGCTAGCGGCTGATCTGGCTAGGTGATTGAGAATCTATAACAAGGAGTATAACAGATTATGGTTGAGAAAATGAATGTAAATCCGTTTACAACTGTAGACAATACTGCGGAGAGGGAGAGGCTGCGCCGAGAAATCGCTAATAGCCTGCGCGAGAGGCTAGAAGGAGATGCTTTTTACGCCGCTCATTTTTTCAAGAAAATCAAAGCCTTGCAGGCAACGGTAGAAGAGGACGGTACGGTTACTGAACCGACTTTAGTGTATGAACTGTTGCTAGAGGTAGTAGGAGCCCGCGAGGCAGACGTGAAAAAGATTGTAGGTAGTGCTATACAGCCCGTCTTCTCCTTCCTTACCGAGGTACTGGCTTCTAATGAATCAGGCAACGGAGGAGACTCTCTGGGGGAATAGTGAGCGCCGGCACTTGGGCCCTCTCCAGGGAGGGCCTGAGTGATTTGAGGCGCTACTGGAAGGCTAGGCCTGAAGAACTCACAGTTGCTGAACTGGTCGCTTTTAGAAGTACTCTCCCGGACGATTCGGCGACACTGCGAGCAAACAGCGACTCGCTAATAGGCCTTGAAGCGCAACTGCTCTGCATCTTGATTGATTCCGTACGAGGGCTCGCGGCTGGCCTCGGCGGGAAACGGCTGAAGAAGACCGATCTGATTGCAGGCAGTTTCAGTAAGCAAGCGCTGGAGAAGAAACTACATGAGGAGGAGGAGAAGGAAGCAGTGCTTGCAGCGCTCCGAGCTAGTAAGCAGTAAACACGATGTGATATTAGTCACATTCTCATGTATACAGATGTGACTAATATCACATATTGTTGTTGCTTGAGTGATTTATGGTATATAATACTTGTATACAAAACGTGAGACCATCACGCTAACTGGCCTGGCTATGAACGGTAGCCGTGCTCGGCAGAGCCTAAACTGCGCTGAATAAAGTAAGAATGTGACTTTTATCACACTTTTGAGGTGAAACATGGCAATCGAAAACATGACTAATATCCAGGTGCCTGCTGAAGTGTCTGCTGAAATTTTCACTGATGCTTTAGAGGTTTCAGGACTCACTTCCCTGGCTGCTAACGCCGGTTTGAATCTGCGCATCACTAGCGATTCACGCGATCGTATCTTCTATGATGTTTCCGGTGCTGAGGCTGACTGGCATAACCCCGCCACGGAGGAGAAAGCCGTCGCTGAGAACACAGTGAAGACAGTCTCTGTACCAATGACTGATCTATATTTGATTTGGAAGGTACAGGATCATACCGACCAGAGCGCAACTGAATTAATCAATCAGCTAAAGATCGATGCACCCAAGAAGCTCGGTGAGGCTCTCCAGAAGACGGTTTTTGGCGGTACCGCTGAGTTCGCAAAGGCGCCATTCGGAGGCGTGACTACTTTTGGCGACGCCACTGAGATTAATACGGCTGATGCGAACGCGTGGGCAGGCGTGATTGATAGCGTTGACGACGCAACCGGTTTACTCTTGAACTCCAAGGTAAAGAGCGATTTGAAGACGGCTGTGACTACTGTTCAGGCTGGCGTTACAATCAATCCACTGACTTTTGGTATTGAGGATGGGTATACCGTTGCTGGCTTACCGGCTTATTTTGTCAAGCGAGCAAAGTCTCCAGTTACGGATCTCGCCGGCGTCGTCGGCGACTGGAGCAAGGCTGTCTTATACGTGAAGAACGATTTGTCGTTGCAGACGGTTGATGGCTCTACCGATTTTCAGATGATGCGTGAGGACGCGCGTGCATACAAGTTGAAGTGGCGCTGTGGTTTCGCTGTGGCTGACAAGAAGTACTTCAAGACCTTCAAGAAGCAGGCCTCACAGGTTAGCGCCTGATAGAAATGTGACTAATATCGCATTTTGATAAGGAAGGTGATTAGGTATGGCAAAAAATGTGAATCATGTCACATCTGCCAAGGGCGATAATGTCAAGGGCCCGCTTCTCTATAACGCTAGTCTGGATGTAGAAGTGACTGCTAACACAGATTTCTCTGCAGACGGGTGGAAGAAACTTGGTTACGGCTCTACTGATGGGATTTCCGTTGAGCAGACAGCTGATGACACGACCAAGAGCGTCTGGGGCGCCTCGTTAGGTACTGTATATAGTAACTTTCGCGATCAGGTAACACTTCATTGCGCCTCCTTTATGGATCCAGATATGCTTTCGGTGGTTTTTGGTACTGAAAACGTATCAACTGACGCAGAGACGGGAATAACGACTATTAAGGTGAAGAATCGCCAGGGAACGCAGGGTACTTTTGTGGTAGCTGCGACTGCTGACGATGGTAGCCCTATGCTCTGGGTATATAGAGGCCAGACTGACCCCAACGTGAGTTACGACGCGACTGAAGACGATGTTATTACGTACGATCTAGTCGTTACTGGTATCTCTGCTAATGATGGTACCACGAGCACCATGATCTTCAAGACCACGGCACCGGAGGCTAATCCTGACGGTAAGTAAAAAGTGACTAATATCACACTTCTGTCTACAGTTAATAGCATAGTGTGATATTTATCACATTTCTGTGAGGTGGCCTACTCCTCCCTGCACGGGAGTAGGCCATTCTCTGTTATAGAATGTGATATAATCACATTAGGAAATACTTGGAGGAAGATAATGACAGCGGCAGCGTACGCTACTTACCAAGACGTCGAGCGTCGTTTGAATACGGCGCTGACAGAAGAATCAGACCAACAGGCAGTGACAGCAGCACTTGAAGAGGTCTCGTTGTATATAGACGCAGAAGCGAGACAGGCAGGAGTCGATCCGAGTACGATTGACTCTGGGTTGCTTAAAATTGTCTCTGTTGACTTGATTTCGAGCTGGTGGCAGACGCTGGATACTCCGGCGGGCGCCGCGAGCGTGAGCAAGACGGTCGGAGATGTTTCTATGAGTGTCTCGTACGGTAGTGGCGCCCAGGCCGCGAGCCGTTCACCTTGGTTCTTGAGCCGGCAGCAGCGCCGGCTGTTAGGTCTTGCTAAACCAGGATTCTTCAGTATACAGATGGTGTCAGATCTGCCGTTCGGGCGGTTCTAAAGAAGAGGAGAGTATAGTATTATGGCTGCTAACGATACTATTGAGGCCTTACAATTGCAGGAGAAACTACTCAAGCGCGATTTGCGGGCTAAAACAGCACCTAGCCTAGACGGGGTGATGCTTGACAGTCAGTGGATCAGCGACGTGTCTGACTTGCGATCGTTTCTAGACGAAAATTATTCTGTTCCGTTGAGCGGAGGCGGTTATGCGCAGCGCAATCTAACACCAGGCCAGTCTCAGCTTCCTTGGGGTCGAATCGGAATTGAAAAATGGAATACTCGAGTGATCCCATTGTTGAGCGGAGCTGAAGCCAGCCGTTGGCAGCCGGTTGTAAGCGTTATAAAACAGGCCTGTAAGGATGCCGTTAGCTTTGGCAATTCTACTATAATAGTCGATTCAGAGGGAGAATTGCGCGTTAGTACCCCTGAAACCGGCATGGCAACGCAGACGCCATTTACTAGCAGTTTCGTTGAAGATTTCGGTTCTGTGAAGACAATGGCTGCTGATGGCGGATTGTTAGCGATTTCCCGCGACGGTGGTGAAACCTGGGCTGATTCAGGAGCGACGGTTTTCTCTATCTTCCACGGCGCTGACGGCGCGCATCCACGCGGTTCCTCACGGCTCACGCCTGCTATACGGGCTTGTATACGCGCTGCCAGCCGTAACAAGATTCGATCGGAAATTGCTGCGAATTTCTACGCTTTTCCGCAGCGAATTATCAATGGCGCATGGGAGGGAATGGACCGTTCCGTTGGTCTCGAGCAGGCAAAACTGGTCTCAGGCGCATCTACTGTCCAGGTTATACCCAAGGACCCTGACACGAATGAGAAGTTAGAAGTTCAGCAGCTGCCGGCAGCATCGTTCGAGCCGTTTATAGCTATGCAGAAACAGCTGGCTACAGAGGTAGCTACCGGTTTCGGCATCTCTTATGATGAGCTCGGCGTGACGACTAACCAGCCGCAGAGCGCGGACGCAATTTACGCCTTGAAGGAAGGCTTGAGTCTGGCAATTCAGAGTTGGGAGCAAGAGATTACAGCACCGCTGCAGGCTATGATAGCGCGCGTGGCTGAGCTCTGGGGAGTGGAGCCCCCTGTACTCAGTTGGCAAGAGCCAGCGCTGCCTAGCAAGGGCAGCGCAGCTGATGCGGCGATCAAGCTTGTAAGTGCGTTCCCAGCGCTCAAGGATTCCAAGGCTGTGCTCGCTTGGGCTGGCCTGCCGGCTAGCGTGCTGGAGGCAGTGGTGAAGGAACTCGGCGGCGATTACGACGGAGAGCCTACTCTGGCTGGAGGCGAGCGCGATGGCGAGTAGTATGAGAGAATTCTTTGCCTCGCGTGTAGTGCGGTTTTACCTGCTTCCCAACCGCTCTGGAGATTCTTCTGGCGACGGTTGGGGGCCTAGTAAAGCCTCCACCGGGAGTAAGGGGCCTTTTAACGGCATTGTAAAAACGTACACTACCACTCAAAATGAGGCTTTTCCTACAGGCGAGCAACTAGAAGCCAGTACAGTACTTTTCAGTTTCGCTTCTAGCGACGAGTTGTTTGAGGCCGAACCAGAGGTACCTCTTACCAGTATACGAATAGGCACAGAAGTGTTCAGCATTGTATACTATAACGATTTACCCTTGCCAGTAGACCGTATAAAGACGCGGCTCGTACTCAAGAAGGAGGCCTAATGAGTTTTGAGCTATGGCTGTTTAGGCTGCTAGCAGCCTCTCTTGAAGGCCTCAACGCAGCTAGGCAAGAAAATGGCGCTAGCCTGCGGCTAACAGACCGCGCGACTCTTTCTAGGTACCAGGTACAGGAGGCTTATGAGCTGCTGCTTGAGAAGCCCTCCAAGGCAGAGGCCTCGGCGCTTGCAGAGGAGGCTACCGCTGCGCTAGGTAAACTGCCTGAGCACAATTACATACATACAATCTCAATTGATGGGACTGCCGCCCAGCGTCAGGGAGAACCCACACGATGGGTCTATTCTGTGATTTTTACAGTAACCAGACGCCGGGACGTAACCGATTGGCAGGAGGTAGACTGACGATGGCTAGCAGAGCAGCTCAGAATCGTGCTATTTCCCTCTACCAGAATGCCCTTGGTCGCGTAAGCAGGCGTATAGGCCAGCAAACTGCTGCCAGGCTACAGCGCGCGGCTTCTTCTCCCGCGTACGACGAGGAGTCCTTGCGCGCACTTGTACGCAGCGGCGTCTTAAATGGCTTGGCAGACCAGGATTCCGCCCGGCCGCTGCCTGGCATCGTAAACAGCCTGCTAGTTGTTACTATGCAGCCGCTACTACCAGAGGCTACTACAGCTGTTACTTTCTCTGAACCACGTGAAATTGCTTTCAAGCAGCTGGAGAAGGCGATTACTCGGGCACTCGCAGCCAAGAAGCGCACCGAACGCGAGGAAATAATTGCTGGGGCGGCGGTCGATTTACAGGCGGCACGCGTCGAGGCCACGCGAGCCGCCATTGTTGCTGGTACAGCCCCTTGCTGGGCTGCTGGCGAACGGTTGCAAGCAAACCAGAGGAGCAAGCAGCCAGAGCAGTACCACTGGCAGCGCGTACTCGAGCCCGGTGCATGTAGCTGGTGCTCGAGCATAGTGCCGCAGAAAACAGCAATTAGTCATGATTTCAGCCGGCATGAGCATGACCGCTGCACAAGGCGGCTTGTAAGGGGTGCGCTATGAGGAGTACGGTGAGTGGTAAGATGCAGCCGAACTGGCTGAGTAAAATAGGTAAAAGCCGCTCGGTTACGGATGCGGTAGACTCCTCGCGCGCGCGTACCAAGCAGCTAGCAGAAGCCAAAGTGCAAGCAAGTGGTTATAAAACCGGGCCTGGCTTTTACCATTTTGGCAGTAAGAAGGCCTCGACGGGGCAGAGTACACGCTGGAGCGCAACAGGCCTAATATGGTGTGAGAGCCCAATGGCTCGGAAGCATACAGAGCTGCTTGATTCAGCGGCGGCTGCGAGCGAGCTCCGGCTCAAGAAGCGCAGTTAGTAGGAGGAAGCAGAATGGCAGGACTAATAGGTTCATACAAAATTGCAATCAGCCCGGATCTCGCGTCTTTCAAGGAGGTAAGCAAGACTGTGGGCTCCTCTCTCCGTGGAGCCCAGCAGCAAATAGAGCGAAATTTTTCTTTCAAAAGCGTAAGCAGTAGTGCTGCCTCCGCAGCTGCTGGCCTTGGCCACTCCTTCTCCGCTGCTGGCGGTGTAGCTGCGAGAGGCCTCTCTGTTATAGGTAGCACTGTAAGCAGCATTGGCAGCGCTGCAGCCAGTGTAGCCAGTACAATTGGCAGCACCTTTGCTGCTGCTGGTAAGACAGCCGCTGCTGGTTTGGCCGCCGCTGCCGGCAGCCTGGCTACACAGCTGCCAGCAGCGCTCAAGAGCAGCGACATTTTGCAGGGGTACGGTACTTCTCTCTTGGCGGCCGGCTTTAGTGAGCAAGAGATCGCTAGTACACAGAAGGCGCTGCGCGATTTCGCAGATAAGACCGAGTATGACCTGAATGACGTGATGAACGTTTCTGCTAGCCTCGCGGCAAACGGGGTACAGGGCTTCACCGGCCTAACCAAGGCTCTAGGTGGTTTCGTAAGTACGTTCAACCTAGAGGACCCCGCGCAGGGCTTCAAACAGCTTGCTTTCGTAATCAACCAGGTGGCGGCCGCTGGTAGGGTAATGACTGGCGATTGGTACCAGATTCAGAACGCAGCGCCAGCCGCTGCTGGGGTACTCCGCAACACGCTCAAGGAGATGGGCGCGTATACTGGCGAGTTCAAGGATGCCCTTTCTGCTGGGCAGATTTCCTCTGAAGAACTGTTCGCCGCGCTTGAGAAAATAGGCGGTACTGACGCGGCTCAGGCCGCCGCGACGTCTGTAGATACTTTTTCCGGCGCTATAGGCAATTTTCAGGCCTCTATACAGGGCGGCTGGCTCGATATTCTTGACCGTTTTAAACCTGCTATAACTAGATTCATAGCCGGCCCGCTTACAACTGCTAGCACAGCGGTACTAGAGAAACTAGGGGGCTTCCTAGAGAAGGTGAGTACCCTCTTCCTGAACTCAGAGGGGCAAATCAAGAGCTTCAGCCAGGTACTCCAAACCATCTTTACGGGGCTGAATTTCAATTCTCTTGTGACCAGTGCTAGCACTGCGCTTACTAGCCTTGGCACGCGTGTAACAGCCGTACTCCAAGGCTTGGTACCAGCCGTAACCACGGCGCTCAACTCACTTGACTTCCAAACACTCTTCTCCCGTATAGGCCTGGCTGCCGACGCAATCTGGCAGCAACTCTTAAGTATTGACTGGACCTCCCTCTGGGAGGCCGTTGTAGGCGCGGCTGGTCGCGCGCTAGCGGCTATACCAACGCTTTTTAGTATTTCTGTGGGGCAAGTAGGCCTCCCGAGCGGTGGGGAACTTGCAGCTAGAATTGAGCAGGCCGTGAGAAGTGTACTTGATTTCGGCGGTCTGATTCTCAGTAAGATCGCTGATGGCCTGAACTGGGCTGCCTCTAATATGAGTACAATAGCCTCGGCTATCGGCGCTGCGCTCAACGGCTTGTTGGATGGCATTGCAGACTGGCTTTTCAACGCTGATTCTTCTGGTAGTACTGGCGCGCAGAAACTCTTTACTGCTATGAGCCAGCTCTTCCTGAGTGCTATGGAGAATATAGACCAGATCGGCGCTCCGATCGGCGAGTTCCTCGGGCGAGCGCTCGGTGGCATCGATTTGAGTACAGTTATACAAAATGTCTTCAAAACGTTAGGTGCGCTGATTAAAGGCCTATTTAGCTTCCTTTCAGGGCTACTAAAGGGCGTAATAGACGGTTTTAGGCAGCAGCTGAGTACTGGCGGTACGCAGGCGGTTCAAAACAGCGCAAGCACAATTCTAGGCGCTATGAACCCAGCGTTCGCGTCGATGATAGGCTGGGCGAACCAGAAAGCAGGTGAGCTGGTAGCGCAGTTCAGCGGCAAGAGCGGAGACATGGCTAGTGCTGGTAGGCAGCTAATGAACGGGCTTGATGAAGGCGCGCGCGAGCAGTGGAAGGCTACTACTTCCAAAAACCTCGCAAACATAGGGAAAACTGTGGTACAAGATTTCCGCGCGCTCTGGCAAATTCATAGCCCTTCCAAGGTATTTGCGGAAATGGGCGGATTCCTTATGCGGGGCCTCGAGCAGGGCGTGCAGTCTGGCGCCACTGGCGTATACAAGACGGCTGAGAGTTTCTCTACCAAGCTTACAAGCGCGCTCTCAGTGCAGCCAGAGGTAGCCTTCTCTACTGCTTCTACCAAACAGCAACTACAACAGCTCGCTCAGGAGCGCCTGGCTGCTCAGGCTGCGCAGCAGCCGGCGTACGCGGCTAGTATACAGCAGCGTACGCCCCAGATAATAATTAACCAAGAGATCGCCAAGATGGATGATTTGGCCTCGCTATACGGTATAACCAAGCGCGCTGCTACTGGGTACTTTGCCCGCGCGCTAGCGTAAAAATGTTTCACGTGGAACATTGATTGCTATCACTAGAAATGTGATAATAGTCACACTTTCACGCTACTAGAATGTGATTTTTATTATCACATTTCTACATTCAGATCAAAATAGAAATGTGATATAATTCACATTAGGAGGATAGAAGAATGGCTATTTTTACTAGAGAGGACCGACGGGAAGGGGACGCAGCGCTAGTAGCGCTTGTAACGGCGCCGGATGCGGTTCCCGGCAATATACAAGGGTATAGACTAATTGATTCAGATCTCACGTCACTTTCTGGTATGCTTTCTACATCTTATGAGCAGAATATGGTTGCCTTGAGCGCAGGCAAGCAGCGGCAGGCTAGCAAGCGGCTACAAGGCAAGCAAGTAATTTTTACATTCTCTAGCGGCGATGCTTCTGGTGTAGAACAGCAGATAATTAAGCAATTCTTCACATATAATAGACCTATTTCTTATATTGATACAGAAAGAGATATAGATTCTGTATTGTTATATGTAACATCAATTGACGATTCGTACTACTCTAGTTCAGACTCGATTCAAATAACCGCTACCATGGTAGACAGCGATATGATGAGCAAAAACGTGACCGAGATAACAAAAAAAGATGTAGCCGCCGGCGAGACCAGTACGCTAACAGCGAACTATAAAAATGCTGCTCCTACTGACTGCCAGATCCGCGTTGAACTCGGCGCTAGCAAACTGGTTTCTTGGGAGGGAACTACCTTTACGCTTACAGCCAAAACAGAAGGCAGCCTTGCTGGTAGCGGTACAATCACGGCGGTTGTAGGCAAAGTAACCAGCAGTGGGATTCGTTTCTCCTCACTAGATGAATTCGAGTACGGGTACGGCACGATCACAAATCTGCAAACGACTAAATTTTTCAGCATCCCAGCCGGCGGCACCACAGCACTTACACTAACCGTGAAGGCTCCCGCTGACAGCGCCGTTAGCGCAAAGCTGATAGCCGTGGCTCAAGCACCTAAAGGCGAGCTAGCCTTCTAAAGAAGAGGAGAGAGCATGCTTTCAACAACGAGCAGAGTCCAATTCATTAGCGAGCCGCGTACTAGCTTCCGCGCCGCGGCAACGGTGAAGAACGTGGTTCTAGGCAGTTTCGACGCAGAGCAAATTCTGGTTGCCAGAAAGTGGGCGCAGCCAAGCGAACTCACAGCAGAAATGGTCGTTCCGACCGGTTGGGCGCTAGCGCATCTTCCACAGAACGGTGAGCTGGCCTGGGTACCCGCCAAGCGGGTACGGTACGTGAGCGTTACACCTCCTACCGGCCTCGCTATGCTCTTCTTACTAGAGGAGGCAGACGTTGTCGAGCTCGACAGTGAGTACTCGCGGCTCTCTATAAAGGGCTCTACTCCAGAGGCCTGGTTACGAAACGTGCCCTCTACTATACAGCAGGCCGATTCGAATCTCCTCCCCTCCTCCGCTACCGCCGCTACTTGGCTGCAGCAGGCCTGTAAGCAGTACTCCTTGGCCTGGCCTGAGGAAAAAGTGCAAGGAGTTCCGTTCAGGGACCTGCCTATCTTGAGCAGCGAGAGTGCGAGCTTTGTCTCTGAAGCAGACAAGAAGTACTATGGAATTAGCGGTACTTCTCTCTCTGAAATAGAGCACTCCTTCTCTGACCAGCGGCCAGCCAGCCTTCTCTCTGACATAGCTGACGTTGATTCGCGCCCGTGGCCAGCACCTCTCGGCGAGCAGTTCTTCAGCCTAGAGCAGGCTTTTCCTTATACGCTTGAGAAGAGCTCTACTGGCGCGGCTGTCGAGTACCGATCCGAATTCGAACTGCTGCTCTTACCAGCAGCAGAATCGCCTTACTCTGACGACTGTTTATACTGGAAGTGGGCAGTTCACCCCCGCGAGAAGGAGACAATTTACATTTCGCGCCAGGCAGGCAGCATCGTTGGTAGCAGTACTCTCCATCTCACTTCACAGCAGACCGACACTCTGTACTACCCGCCCGACTACCAGCAGACGACAGGCGAGGGCGAGGCCCAGACTACAGAAACGGTTACTCGCCGTTCTCAGGCCCGTTTCTCCTCCACAACTCCAGCCATGCCGGGCCCCTGGGCCTCTGTGAAGACGGCTGCCGCGGAGTCGGGTCAAGCCAAGCCGGAGAGTATAACCGCCGCGGAGGCTGCCAAGCAAGCAGCTGCCGCCAGGGCTGGCCTCAGCCCTCGTGTAACTATCGACTGCAGGGCAGATGGCTCTAGCGAGGCGCTCGCGGGAATAACTGAGAAATTGAGGCCAGGCATAAACGCTGGCTTGCGGTTCTCTAACGCGGTTCTTACTTTCCCTATAGAGGAAGTCGATTACAGTTTCGGCGAATCGGGCTGGAGTATAGAGCTCCCGTTGACCGTAAAAACCAACAGTATTGATTTTACGTATTACGGAGAAGAGGAAGAAAAGTACATTAAAAACGACTCGTTTGAGGGCCCTGACGATACTCCTGAGCCTCCAACACCGATTGAGCCGCCGGAGTACAAGCCACTCGGGGGAGGCAAGGTTGAATGGATTGCTGGCCGCTACAGCGGTGCATACAATGCGCCCGAGCTACTGCTTAAAACCAGTGAGCAGAAGCTGTATGCAAGCCCGTACGGCGGCACGGAGAGCGGCAGCGCGTGGGGGAGCACCATAAAGGAAGTGCCGCTAGCCCCAGAAGTAGTAGAGCACTTGCTACCACTGCCGTACCAAGGAGGCCTCTTGCGAGCAGAGGGCTACCCGCAAGAGTTCTGGGTTGTAAACATGGCTGCAGGCGCGGAGGAGCCCACCGTGAAGCATGGGCGCCTCCCTGAGGGGGAGACTATAGTTACTGGTGCTACTACTGGTGAGTGGCTCATGAGTACAGCTTGTGTATACGGCGTGAGTGACTCCTCTACTACTCCTGGCGAGCTTGAGCTCACGCCGCTAGAAGCGTACCCCATGGTAGGCACGGAGAGAGTAGAGCAGCACGGTTCGTACCTCTACTTCATAGGTAAGCGCCAGCTGTGGCGGTGGCGCGGCAGCATGCAGGAGCTGCCGGAAAGCCTAGGCCTTGCCCGTACCGCTGCTGGCTGGAAGCAAGTACTGGCAACAGAAGACGGTTCTCACTGCCTGGCCATAGATTCGCAGGGGGCCATCTGGTTTGGTGGCAGCGCGCCAGCCTCTCTAGAAGGCATAGTGGGCGCTGCTGGCGGTTCTGATGGCTGGTATACGTGGAAGAACGATAAGTCGCATACACTTTTTATATACAATAACTATGATGCAGAGCCAGAGGCCACTTTGAGCCTACCTTTCACACCTACTGGCGCTGTGCTCTCCCTCTTCCCAAGAGAAGACTCCTCACACGAGCCCGCTGAGGGCATAGCCCGCGGGCTCGTGCTATGGGGGAGCGGCGGCGCTGTATGGCTGCGCAAGGCTAGTGGCGAGTGGGGAACGGTGAGCCTCTCCACGGAGGCTGTGCAAGCAGCCTGCGGCAGTGGCACGCCATACGGCACTATACTCTGCACTGAAAATGGTGCTGTGGTAGCCCCGGGTACTAGCAAGCAAGCAGTGCTTACCAACGACGTTTGCGTGAGCGCGGCTGGTAGGGTAGTGGACGCACTTTTCCTTACCAAGCCACACATAGTAGCGCTGCTTGTGAGCAAGGAAGGAAAAGCTCTCACTGTGAGTAAGCAGCCCGCTGGTGGCTACACAGTGAGTACACTAGCAGTGAGTGGCGCCAAGGAGGCCTTGGGTGAGTGGTGGCCTACACTGTATGCAGTGGGTGAGCAAGCAGCATGGCAGTGCGACTCCTCTACACCACTTTACAGTGGCGCTATACAGAGTTACTCATACGACTCCTCTAGTGGCTACTTGAACCTATGCTTGGAGAACGGCGACCTTCTCCGCTGGTTCCCAGGTGGGGAAGTACGTACTAGCGAGCCGGCTCAAGAGGGCACTCAGCTCATAACCCAACACGTGCTTCCCGTGAAGCTCACCGCTGGCTCATTCTGGGGGAGCGCTGGCGAGGGCTGGGTGGGTGAGCTCCCCGCTACATACACTCTGGCTATGGGGCAAGAAGGCATGAAGCGCGTACTACTAGCAGCCTCCTCTAAAGCCTACCATAGCGCTTGGCTCACAAGCAGTGGTGAGCTGTACTGGGTAAGCCCAGACTCCTCCCCTACCTCTAATGAAGGCGCTATGCTTACGCTCAAGAGCAGTAAGCTCATAGGAAGTGGCTACAGCGGCATAGGCTTCATGAGTGAGTATGAGCCATACTTACTTTGTGCATACAGTGAGGGTGGCTCTTACCGGCTCTTCTCCATACAAGACTCTTCCTCCTTCTTCTTCACGGAGCCACACGTGGAAACTTCCACCGAGCAGTACTCGGTGGAGAGCGGGGAGCGCATTCTTGGTATAGCCCAGAATACGCTCTACACAAACAGGGCAAAGTACTCTCTCCAGAGCGCTAGCGAGCCACTCAGCCGCGAGGCGCTAGTAGAAGAGCTCTCTGCACTGTATGTTATACCAGGCAGCGAGCCACTAGCACTCACGAAAAATGGCGAGCTGGTAGCTCCCACCGCCCCCTACACGCCTGAAGGCAGTGAAACCGAGAAGTATGAGCGGCTCACTGGCCTCGCTGGTACGCTCAAGCCAGAGCTATGCACCTCTACCTCCCTCACCACCACCGCCGGCTGGTACAAGCGGGAAGGCTATGAGGGAGAAGCTCGTAAGTATGTAGCTTATAAGCTGAAAGAGGGAGAGGCTAGCCTCGGTGAGCCGCTTGTAAGTGCTGAGCGTATGCCGCTTGCTACTACCACTGGGCTATGGCAGTATGGCTACCCGGAAGGCAGCAGTGAGCAAGTGCTCTACAAGCTAGAGCAGCAGCCAGCGGCAGGTGAGCAGCCTGTAGCTGTGCTGGGAAGCACCCCTAGCATAGTAGCCACTACTGGCGGTTTGTACTCCTACCACTATGCTGAGCTGAAGAAATTCAGCTCGGAGCCGCTGAAGGCTGGCTACAGCACTGTAGGCACTGAGAGCACCGCCACAGCCATAACGGAGAGCGGTAAGCTTTACTACCTAGAGGGTAGCCGAGCCGTGCGTGCAAGCGGCGACTACTCGGCGTACACCACACTGGTGGCACCGAGTAGTCGCCTCATGGCTGCCTATGGCCCAGAAAACCAGCAGAGCATGCGCCTCACGCCAGCGCCAGCCCCCTTCCCTTGCCTCATGGTAAGCAAGGCTTTCTACCCACTAGCGCCTGCTACTGGCTCACTACAGGCTGCCGGCAGTGCAAGTAGCAGCAGCTACTACTTGCGGGCAGGTGACGCAACCAACGCGGCGGGGGTACTATATAATTTCACTGGCTCTGGCTCATGGGCTACCCAAGTATACAGCAGCGGCTTGCAGGCTGATTTCGTGGGCTCTCCTACCGAGGCTCTAGCCTCTGAAGCCATACTTGGCGCGGTGCTACCTACTCTCTCCTCCTTCACGGCCGCTGGGCCAGTGCTCGGTGGTGAGCCAGGCGAGCTAATGACTAAAAAGCGAGAGGAGGGAGAGAGGTATCTCGAGTTCGGGTACAACCAGCAAGGCTCTAGCGAGCGCGCTGCCATGGTACTCCACCAGAAGCCAGACGCCTCGCTAGAACTCTTCCGGCTGCATGGAGACTCCTCTTATAGCTGGACCGCAGTGAGCGCACTACCTAGCAGCACTATAGAGGCCTACTGGCCGAGCAACCAGGCTGCAAGTAGCTTACTTGTAAGCTTTAAGGATGGCAGCCTGTGGGAGGTAGAGCCTCAAGGCGAGGGGGTAGAACCTCTCTATAAGCAAGTGTGGGCAGCCGGCACTGGCATGCCGCGCGACTGCGCTGTGGTAGCAGGCCAGCCTACCATAGCACTTGCTCCAAGTGGCGAGTACGCTATGGTGAAGTATGGCAGTGAGGGTGCCTGGCAGAGGGTGGATGCGCCTTTAGGCAAGGCCTTCTCTACCTGTAAGGGGGAGAGCATACTGGGCACAGATGGCTTGCTCTGGCGCTACCAAGAGGAGGAAGGCAAGCTGAAGCCAGTACCCACTGAAGACGCGCGCTTCTACCAGGAACCGGCAGCCTAAATGCTATAGTATATAATAAAAAATAATGCTTTTTTGTATACAAATGGAGGTATGAGAGTATGGTACTCGGTTTCGGCAAGACTATTCCGCCGGCTGGTCAGCCCGGGCCCGCTGCAGCAGTGGGTCAGCGGCCTCACATGGATTACGCTGGTCTGGTCAAGCAATCCATGCATGAGCTTGCGACGTGGGTGACCGCCGGGTCTAGAATGGCGCCACAGCCAGTGAGCTTGACTGTCGATGGTTATCGTAACGTGTTCGAGGTAGGCGAAAAGTTCGACATCGAGGAACGGTATGGTTACTTTGACGTCGAGAATCCGGTCACAGCAGGCCATTCTCCAGTCAAGATGGTAGTCGAGTATGATGATGGCAGCAAGAAGCGAGTACAGGCTTCCGACCTAACGTTCGCTATAGATGACGGTAAGGGCGGTTACAAGCCATGCGAGCTCGGTGGCGCCCTAGGTGAGCAGCGGCGCCGAACGCTAATCGCTACCTACACTGATGAAGACACTGGCGTGAGCGTGAAGGATACTATGCGGATCGTCGTCACGGAACACGTGGCCCCAGAGCAGACCTTGCAATTCAAGGTTGGTGTAGAGATACCAGAAGACTTGAGAGACACTGTTATTCCTGCTATTGAATACAGTCGAAACGTATATGATAAATCACCAATAATTATCCCTATCAACAATTACGATGAAGCCACACTATTATTCACTGTAGATTCAGATAAGATTGCTCATGTAAGACCTATATACACATCTTTTGATTCATCGGGAAAATTACGTGAAGGATGGGCTGCATTTGATGCACCAAGAGATCCAACAGACTTGTTTACTGTTTCTGGGCAATTTGCCTCAACAGTTGATGGCATTACAGAAATATCTCTAGGGAGATACATAACAGAAATAATAAGCGATCCAGATTATGCATGGTTAGTGTTAAATATGACCAATTTTAGGGTGAACGAGTTCAGGGGCTGGATCAATCTACAGTATGGGCTTATAGAAGAACCCACAACATTGAGAGGTGTTTATAACTACAGAACAGCCCAGTACGCTGGCTGTCATAAACTAGTCGGTTTCAAGGATCTACAAGGAAAAATAGTAGACCAGCCTGAAGAATTAGGAAATGTAAACTGGCCGGATAACGAGGTTGCACTAGGATTTAGGGATTGTCAGTTTGAGAACTGCTTCTCACTAACTAAACCTCTAGTAGAACACAGCCCATCATACTACACACCATACGACTCGACGAGGTTTTGGAACTTTAGAGGCGCCCAGTATTTCAATTGTGGTTCTTTAACAGTTGCTGCAGATGAGGACCCGTTCAAGCCAGGAGAAGCCACGACAGTTGGTTATAGAGCTAAACAGTACTGTGGATGCACGGCGCTAACTACCAGCAAGCCAGAGCATACTCATGATCAGACTGGTCAAGTTGACGCTAATCTCGTGACTAGAGACGCGACGTTTAGATCACAACAGTATTACGGTTGCTCGTCTCTCAAGGCTAACGGTATAGAGAAGATGATCGAGACACTGACCGGGGAACCATCCATTTCCACGATTATTAGAGACGATAAGTACTATGGTACTCAAGTAACTGACGCTGAACCATTCTATTACCAGGGGAATGATAGTGACGAACCAGTCAAGGCGCTACAGAGTGATGTCTATACGTGGCACTCTGCCGACAATAAGACGACTAAATATGTCCGTCATTATAGTATCTATGGTGGCACGGCAAATACACCTAATGCTATCACAGCGACCACTGGTAGCGAGTGGAAATCTGCCTATAAAGAGAACGAGGTGCTCCAGGTAGATGGTTTGACTGTAGATATCGCTAACAACAATGGTACTACACGTCGTTATACGTCGCCATTCCCTACTAACATGTTCAAGTTCGAGCCGCCTGTAGGACAAAAGGTCCATGCTGACGATGATCACGTGAGTATAACATACACTGCCGATGGTACCTCGGTGACTACTAGTGTGCCGATCACAGTGACTGCAGCATAAGCAGATATACGTCAATAATCTGCTAATAGCGAATGAGGCTGACTGCTAACAAATGGTAGTCAGCCTCATGTTATACTAGAAATGGCTGGGTAGGGGAGCCCCCGCGTCACGCTCATTAGCGCGACTACAATCAATGTATACATAAGGGGTGATTCACCATGGAGAATAATTCTCCGTTACTACAACTACCGCCCACTGTCCTGCAAGCAGCACAGTGGGTAGCTCTCGTGCTCTTGCCTGCTTTCACGACGCTATGGCTTGCGCTCGGCCCGATCTGGGGCCTACCTGCCGTACAGGAGGTCGGCGCTACACTGACCGCTATTGACGCGTTCCTAGGCACAGTCCTAGGCGTTACCGCACAGTCTCTAGCTAAAGCACAGTCAGCCGCTAGCCAGGCGACTACACAGGCACTGCTAGCAGAGCTAGAATCTGTTAAGAGCGAGCTGGCCGCACTCAAGGATAATGGTGGTGATGCTGATGATGGCAAGAAGTAGGCTTAAGAGGATTGCTACAACAATAGCCTCCATCATAACTGTAGCCTGCCTTGGCGCACAGCCGGCTATGGCTGCTGAAGCATTACAGGGAATCGACGTGAGTGGATGGCAGCTACCATCTGCAACCAGAACAGCACAGGCTGATTTTACTATCGTCAAGGCTACACAGGGGCTTGGTTTCGAGAACAATTATCTTGCTGCCCAGGCTAATGGAGCTCTTGCCACGGGAAAGAAGCTTGGCTTGTACCATTATGCTGGAGGCAGTAGCTGCACTGCAGAAGCAGACTTCTTTGTCAGGGTATCGAGGCCTTGGATAGGCAAGGCTATGCTTGTGCTAGACTGGGAGTCTTACCAGAACCGCTCTTGGGGATCCACGACATGGGCGACCTGTTTCGTGAACCGCGTCAAGGCTACCACTGGCGTGACGCCGATGGTCTATGTGCAGGCCTCTGCACTGAATCAGGTCGCTGGCGCTCGGGCTGCTAACGCTGGTCTATGGGTTGCCCAGTACGCTAGTAACAATGCGACTGGCTACCAGTCATCTCCATGGAATCTTGGCCGGTACGGTGAGGCTATAAGGCAGTACACTAGCAATGGCTGGGTTACTGGTTATAATGGCCCACTTGACCTGAACATCTTCCTTGGTTCTAGGGAACAGTGGGACAAGTACGCTAACCCTAGCAGTAAGCCAGTTGCACAGCCGAGCACTCCAGCTGTGCAGCCACAGCAGCCATCACAGCCCGCTAACGCAAGCAAGACTTGCGTGACTGTTCAGGCAGGTGATAACCTGTCTGCTATCGCTGCACGCTATAACAGCAGCTACACTGAATGGGCAGGCTACAAGTCAGGCAACCCAAGTGTGATTTATCCTGGTGAGGTCGTTTGCAAGGCAGGCGGCGCGGTCTCACAGCCAGCTACTAGGCCACAATCGAGCAGCAGTTCAGCTAGTGTCTACTATACGGTCGTGAGTGGGGATAGCCTATCAAGGATCGCTGCTAGGTACGGCACCTCGTGGCAGTCAATCCAGCAGCTGAACGGCATCAGGAACGCCAGCCTGATCTACCCTGGCCAGAGGCTTCTTATTCGGCGCGGTACTAGCAGTGGCTACAATACTCCTGCTAGTGGTACGTACTATACTGTACGCAGTGGCGACAGCTTGAGTACTATAGCACAGCGCTATGGCACTTCATGGCAGCGCTTACAGTCCCTAAATGGCATCCGCACCGCGAATCTCATTTACCCGGGGCAAGTACTGCGAATCCGCTGAAGTCAAAATGTGATATTCGTCACATTTAGATAGAATCAGAAATGTGATAAATATCACACTCTGCGCTCAAGAGGCATACAGAGTGTGATATTTATCACATTTTGCTTGTTAGATTACGTTAGAAATGTGACTTTATGATATTTTCAAGCAGTCAGTGTAGACAGGAATGTGATATAATTCACATTAGGCACGGTTCTCCTTGCGCGTGCCATCTCTCAAACAGGGGACGGCGCTGGTTTCTATTCTTCTTTCCAGCGCCGTCCCCTTCCTGTACACTCTGTAGACAAGTGTGATATTTATCACATCTCAGTCTTATTATCATTGGGTACAGCCACGAGTTCACCCTTAACGTTTTGCAGTTCTGCACACCCGGCATTCCACGCGTCCAGCGCGGCCAGAGAGGAGCCCCACCACCCATACTGTGGGAGCTCACTACTCACAGGCAGCCACCAGGCCCACTCAGCCCCCTCCCTTGAGAGGGAGGCAAGGTGAGTAGCCTGCTCACACCAAGCCAAAGCCTCCCCCAGCTCCCAGGCCTGCTGCCCACGGCCCACTAGGCTGCTAGCAAGCTTCCCTCTAGCCTCAGCCAAGCCAGCCGCAGTAGCAGCCCAGGCCCCCTCACCACAAGCCAGGCTAGCAGCTTTGAGAGCAGCGAGGCCAGCAGCTGCTTGCTCGCTGCCATGCCCGAGCATTTCTGCCCCCTCAAGCCACTCCTCAACCGCTTCCACGAGCCAGCCCAAGCCACTGCTAGCAAGCTCTGCCTGCAGCGCCTCCTGCACCCATACCCGTACTTCTTCCTCACCAAGAATCGCGGGATTCTGCGATTCTGCTGCTGTAGCCGCTACGTTATTCTTCTCGCTTGCCATCGTTCAGCCCTCCTAGGCCTCGATTAATTTTTAATTTACAGTATATTTATATCGCACTGGGGCGCGGAAAATCAGCAATTAGCCACGCCATAGAAGTGTGACTTTAGTCACATTTTCACCATCTTTCTTCATCTTCCGGTGCCACAGCGGCTTCCGCTTTCCTCTCCTCCTCCAAGAGGTTAGCTTTCACAGCTGCCCACTTTACAGGCTCAAGCACCGCCAAGAAACGCCCCTGCTCACCATTCACAGTGGTTTTTCGTACCCCCAAGCCAGCCACCACTGCTGCCTCACGGCGCAGCGCCTTCTTCTCCCTTGGAGTACCAGCCACAGCCGGAAAAGCGCTGTAAAGCACCGGCCAAGCACCACGCTCCGGCTGCTTCTCAAGCAAGCCTGCCTCCTCAAGCGCTTCAGCAAGCTCTGCGCTCACTTTGCGCAGGCTAGCCCCCGCTTGCGCTTTAGGCCACTCGCCCTTCTGCTTCTGCCATAGCAGCCAGCCGTAAGCCACAAGTGCACATACTGTTTCCACAGAGAAGCAAACCTCCCAGCGGCTCTTGCCTGGCCACTGCTCGCCTGCCGGCCCCCTCCACCAGCTTGCAGGCTTAAAGCCCAGCTCAGGCACCTCCACCTTGCGCCTGCCCACTGCCTCCAGCTGTGAGAAGCTAGAGGCCTGGTTGCTAGAGAAGAGCAGCTTCAGCGAGAAGCGCTCAAGGCCTATGCGTCCACCGCCATACCGTACCTGGCGCACAGCTCCAGTTGTAAGGCCGGCTATAGCCTGCAGCTCGCTATCTCCGAGGGCCCCAGCCTCGTCAGCAAAGGCAACTTTTTTGCCTACAAGCGGTACGAGAGCGGCGCCGCCAGTGAAGCCGCCCATGCGGAGGTTCGCCGCGTCCAGGCCGCGCGTTGTGAGCGAGGGAAAAGCCTCTTCAAAAGCAGCCTCAAAAGAGCTCTTACCGGTGCCGCCGCCGTCTGCTAGCAAGAAGAAGCGTGTAGGCGCGAGTGGAGAGGCAAGGTAGAAGGCTACCATAGCCATGAAGCGCGTCTCGTTATACCCCCACGCTTCTGCTAGCAAGTGGCGCCTAGCCGCGCCATCTTCAGGCTCCTCCACCGCCACTAACGGTTCCCCCTCGGGCTCATACGCCTCGAGACTCTCCCAGCCTTCCCTGCTCACAGCCTTGTAAGCCTGGCCATTGAGGCTGAAGGCCTCAGGCGCCACACGCTTCCCTACCTTCAGCTTACTAGCAAGCCAGGCTGCCTGCTGTAGCTCGCCAGGCTCAAGCTTACCGCTCTCAAGCGGCTGCCAGGCCTCCCAGCGGCCAGTAGAGCCTTTCCTGTAGAAGCCCCAAGCACCGCTCGCCTGCTTGCCATAGCCCACTAGCCCAGCCACTAGCTGTGCCCATATGGCAGCCAGGTACCTACTCACACGCCCACGGCGTGGCAGCACAACTTGCACTCCCCTAGCCACCATGAGTGTACGCTTCTCCTCGCTGCCGCTAGGCTCCCAAGGCCCAAGCACTACTTGCAGCGCCGCTAGCGCTAGTAAAAGCTCTTGCTCAAAGAAGCCCTCCATGGCTTCTCTGTCCCACATGGCGCTCAGCGCTGGTGGCATGAGCGTAAAACTCCTCTTCTCTACCTGTGTACTCACTTTGAGTACCTCCTTCTTCTCTCTCCCTGCGGCCGCGCCGTGCGGCACCGGCCTTCTCTTCTATTATATAGCATGGCTTACACGGAAAGTGGCTCATACTCACCAGGCCTGGGCGCCTCCACTCTTGGAGCGCTACTCCCTGCCTCCTCACCACCCGCGGCCCGCCCCCACTCGGGCGCCGCGTACTGGGCAGCTAGGCTTTCAGAGCCGCTTTTTCAATTTTCGCCACAGCCCTATAATATAGAGGCGGCTGTTTTTTGTAGAAAAGTGGCGCAGGTACGCGCCATTTCATACTTCTAGCACGCTGGTAGAGTGCCTGGCTACAGTGAGTACCAGTAGAAGAGAACGGACCATGCCCTAGAACCGCAGTAAGCCGGCAATAGACCGGCGAACCCGGCAGCCGGGATTAGGTTATCGTGGCTGTGGCGGCCTCGCAGGGAGGGCGTAAAGCTGCTGTTCTAGCCCCGTTTACGCTTCTAGGCTTGAGAAAGGAGCAGGAGAAGCGCTTTAGCAAGCCTGCTGGAACGGCGGAGAATCGAATACCG
>ERZ808258.243-NODE-243-length-24496-cov-3.248230_pt1 | contig 24496 bp, 41 predicted proteins | sample MGYA00521280_ERZ808258 | MGnify/ENA primary metagenome ERZ808258 (study PRJEB31516, sample SAMN03275585) | gut metagenome | biome: mammalia-associated habitat; material: feces | host: Papio cynocephalus | place: Kenya | collected 2012-07-19 ...
CATAACAATGTGTCCGCTCACATCCTTTACAGTTTCTCCTTTTGCATCTTTAAGGATGTATTTGGATAACGTGTCGAATGCTGCTGGTTCAAGCTGGTCATCGAACAATATAATACGGCTTGCTTTACTAAACCGCTGTTTCTTGTTCTTGACAGTAAACACTGCAAACTTGGATTTGCGACCTTGTTGATTTTCTTTACCTGATGTTCCAACGCTAATAGCTGTTGTTACATAGTTACTTAACTCTGATCCATCAATGATTCTGAACTCCATGGTGCTTAAATTTAAAATGTTAATTGTTAAATGACTTCTTTATACGGCGTCGTCTTATTCCGATTGCTCACAGCAGACGAGGTACGTTAGGTTTTTTGGCATCGCTGATGTCCGTTCAACAAGTGAAGAATCAACAAGTGAATAGACAAGTAATGTATTTTTCCTGGTGTCTCTTTTGTTGTGATTGTTGTCAATTAGGCTATATATTAACAACATATGGAATGCAAGACTTTGGTAAATATGGATTATTATGGGGAGGAAGAATTCCTCATCCTAATACCCCATCCATCAATAGCCGTCTTACACAACCAATCAGCATAATACTACTGTTTTAGTTGCTTTCCGACTAGGCGCAGAAGACGGGGTACGTTAGGTTGAGGGAATAAAAAATATACTATCACTATTAAAGGTTGACTAAAAAAGGAGTGCAGTTTTCTGCACATCCTTTAGTAGTTAGAACCTCGGTAATGTTACACCCAAATTAGAAGGTGTTATGTTTTCACGTAACACTACAGCTTCTTCATATACACTAAATGTGTGGTAGTCAACATCATTAGTGTACAACAAGAAGCTTACTTCATTATCAACGGCAAGATGTAAGTCATAGTTGTGGTTATAATACTCGCAAAATACAACATTTATTACATACAATAGTGCATCTGTTATATTTTTGCAGTTGTTTATTGATGTTAGCATCTGTAACCCTTCTTTTGTCTTTAAGAAATTGTTTAATGTCATGGCTGTAATGTTTTTAATTGTTATTGTATTTACTGTCATACTCACACAACAGACATGGTAAGTAAGGTTTGAAGCACCAATGTAATACTACGTTTCTTGGATCATACGTTCTATCATGTAATTACTACACTATGGTTGAACACATTGTAATACTACAGCATGTGGCGATATACTTGTGTAATACAATGTGTTCTATCTACATGTGACTAACTATTGGTTGACGAAGTTTGGGGTGCATCCACAGGACAGTGGTTGTTCGGAAGTGCATCAGTGGGTAATGTTCTGAATGGAGTTAGGGTTTAGGAAGGTGATATTTCACAAGTAAGTAAGGTTAGAAGGAAAACAAAAAGGGAATACTGCTTGCGCAGTACTCCCCTCATGTTTACGGAATGAACACCTTTTCGGTTCTGAAGATAATTACAGAGCCAGGATGAGACTCAAGATAATCTCTTGAGGCAGAGATGAGTTCATCGAAGCTACGGTAGTTCTGGGACCAGCGCCAAATGTCCCAACGTTTAGCATCACGGATGCCAAGGCGCCACATGGTTACTTGTGTCATGGTTACTTGATTTTAATGTCAGATGATTGGTGTAGACATGGAATGTTAGGTTTGAAGGAAAAGTAAAACTCCCCGAAGGGAGTAATACTTAATCTTTGTAAATAATGTCAACAATTATACCAAGAAAAGCAAATGTGACGAAACCAATGACACCGTAAATACAACAAATACGAATATCAATGTTGTCATACACAAAGGATAATGGAACACATGCTGCGAACATTAAGAGTGAAAGGATCATTGCTACATAGAAAATCCAACTAACATTTGTATACCACATACAATGTCTGTGTGGTTTGATGATAAAAAGAAAGGCAGAACGACGCGAAGCGTCGAACTGCCGTTACTTTAGAACATCAACGCATCGTACGATACGTCAAATGGGTCATCAGACAGCAAAATGGTACGTCGTGTCTCAATGGCTTCTGCGTACGATTCAGGGCTGTACATGTCAACGCAAGCACGTTTCAATACACACTCTAAGTGCTTGTCAGGAGATATAAGTGAAGCCTTTTGGCGATCACGCTCATGAACAAGACACACTGTGTCGGCAGCGTCATAGATAACATTTGTAACAATCACGGTCGAAGGCCGTGACATGAGAAACTGTAAACCTTCTCTGGTTTTAAGGAAATCATTTAGTGTCATAATTGTAATATTTAAGTTATCGAATGTATGTCACAGACGACGTGGTTCGGTTTGAAGTACCAGGGGGGTATTCAGGCCGTTATATCATCGGGGGAACTCCTTCTATGGTATTCCTTTCTTTCACATATATATTATATTTTATTTCTCTCTATAAAAATTTTAAAAAAATAAAAAATCCCCAGGATTACTCCCAGGGATTATATCATAGTTCTACGTAATCTAGAACTAATACTCCGTCTTTACATTCTTCTTTATATCTATTATTATCTTTCTTAGCCCAGTATTTAGGATTAAAATGAAGTATATTAGTAAACAATGTATTAGAAGTATATTTGTAATTAAAGAATTCCCAGTATTTTTCATATATAGGTAGCAATTCTGTTGTGTTTATTATTTTTCTATATGGGTGTTTACAGTACCCCCCTATAAATACTAAATTATGGAATCTATCTTCTAGTTCTTCAAACTTATCTTTAAACCATTGTTCATAATTCTTCTCAAAATATGTATTTTCGTAATTCAATGATATATATAGTAATTCTTTACTATTAGCTGCGTATTTATCTAAATATACTAATACATCCATATACGGTATTTTATAAGTACATATACCATGATGTATATATTTATCTTTTTTATTAATACGTATATCGAAGTATCTCACTCCATATGCTAATTGTTCTCCTATTGTCATATTTTGACATTTAGAGAGCCTATTAAATAACTTACTAAGGAGCCCTTTTGGCTCCCCGTAAGTACAACTATTATGTGTTCCTAATATCATTCTTCAGTATATAATATTAATGATTTATCGTCAGTATATGCATCTGTTACCGGTATTATATTTGATACATATACATGTTTTACTAATGTTTGTTCTGGGATATTATCTGTTGAGATATTTAGTATGCGTAATATATCTATTACTCTTAGCTATGTTATACTCCACCCATCTTTATCTATCCCTATTGTTTTATCATATGTTATTATGTCACTCATGATCTATATATTCATCGTTACCTTTAGTTAGTATACAGCCTAATACTAATCCTACTGCTATTAATACAAATCCACCTATTATTTCCATATTACTTATTATTAAATTGTTCATGTAATTTATGTGCCAAATCATACATCATTGGGTCTACTGTCTCTACATCACGTAGTTCAAAGAAGTGATTCCAATCGCTCTCGAATCCGCACATATATATCTCAGTTTTAGTATCATTTGGGAGAATAGTTCTTGCTTGTTGGGGCTTCCATCCTTTACCAAGTAAAGTCATATATGTAGATTCAGCGTTATTAATTAAAAACAAGAAATCATTAATTGTGCCTTTATCGTCTGCATTATATTGTATTTTCATCCTGTCAACATCACACCAATCACCATCCAAGTAAATATATTGTCCAGTGGGAATGTCTAACCAAGTAGGTTTTATATATGTTATTTCACTATTAAATTTACCTTTATTGTAGTTACAGAACCGTTGTGATTCCTGCATGAATGAGAATACTCTATGTCTTACTAATTCATGTGATACACTACGATTAGTGGTGAATTTTACTGTTATTCTACGTTCATGATGTTCAGTAGGTTCACACTCATATTTTAACAATTCTTCGAGTTTATTTTCAATTATAAATCTATAATTAGTAGTAACATAAAAATATGATGTTGTAATTCCATTTTTTACTTCATTTACTCTTGTTTTATGTACATAAGGTGCTGAAAATTTGCCATTTGCGTTCTTTGAAATAAGGATCACCGCAGCTTCAATAACTGGTATTTTTAAGTAAATTGTACCAAATTCTAGCGGTGCTAAATGACCTAATTTTATAAGTCTTTCAACCATAGTTTTAGCACTATCTTCGGTGATTTTATCTTCGCTTTTATATGATACTCTAGCAGCTAACTCTATGTCTTTCAACATGTTACGTGTTGTATTTACTATTTCTGCAGTTTGTTCAATTATCTTCATTTTTTCTTATATTTAGTAACACAATTTTCAACTGTATCTACAATCCATTCTAACAAATAACAGTCTCTTTCGTTATTATTTTCATAATCATGCGGATCTTCATGTATATCATACATAACATAGTCTAATGCATGTAATGATTCATGTGCTATTATACCATGCGTTACGTTTTTAAGTATCGGTAACCAAATAATAATGCCAGCATCTCTTTTGTCATCATTGATATTTCCTAAAGTAAGCGCATCAAATACATTAGTAGGAACATCTAATGATTTTCCGCATCTTAAAAATTTATCATATATGACCTTAAAATCATCCCCTATTACAACCCATAATTTACGTGGATATAATGGGATATCAAACGAGTATAATTTAGTTTGATTTTTTGTTTTCTTTGTCATAATTATCGATTAAATAATTAATATACCATAAAGCCTTTTTAAGGTCTTCTAAGCCATTTTTATATTTATACCTAGTAACGTATTTAATTACATTTCCTTCGGAAAATCCTAGGTTATTTGCAGTAATATACTCTATTGGTTGTATATTATTTTTACTATAATGATCTCCACCTATCTGTTTCATTTTGTATCTTTTAATCCAGTATAATCATACCATCCGTTGATCAATCTTACATGTTGATCATGTTTAATAACTTCGCATGCTTTTTTAAATCTATCGTCATTTGCTGCTGTTTTCAGCGTGGTAGACATATTTGTTGCATTCTTCTTTTTTGGGGTCTCCATTGTCATCAACAATTTCGTGTTTATATCGTTTAGTTTTTAAGTATTCTTCACAAGTATCAAACGCATGTTTTCTTTCTTTATTAGAAGAAAACTGATGGATGTATTGCAACATTCTTTTCCAGTTTACTACTCCACATGCTTGTATATTACAAATATCTTCAATAAAACTAGTAACAGCATCTTCTGAAAACTTGTTTTTAATAGCATCATAATCAGTTTTAGCTTTAATGAACCACTTGTTAGTAGGATCATACACTGGTTTACTGTCAGTAATAAACGCTACGTTAATAGGGCATTTATAGATGAAATAGTAAGTAGGACTATCTGTTAGTGGGATACTTGTATGCTGCAATGATAAGTAATCAGCGTAGTATAGTATAGCATTTAATTCTATATTACTCATGTTAGTATAGTTATATAGTCTTACTAATAGTATATATAATATATACTCTCTACTAAATATATAGTCTTACTAAATATACTATATATGGTGTATTAGAAAGAGAGAAATAATATATATAAATATATATTACAAAGAGAGAAAGATTATATTAGCTTTATAACCCCCTTACCCCCTTTTACTCCCCATTAACGTAAAAATCGTAAAAAAGTTGCACTTTCACTAAATTTTTTTTTCAAAAAAATATTTTTTTAATTTTTTTCGACACTTTGAAACCGACACTATGCAAAATATCGTTAAGAGGCCGCAATTGATAAATAATCAACTAAAAATAAATTACTATGACGAAAGAATTGAAAGTTGTAAAACCGTTTTTTGTGATGGAGCCTGGTGATACTATGAAGCTCTCCGAAGATGGTAAATCGTATGTAAGCGAAATGAACAGTGAGCATCATTCAGATAGTGATAATGCTAACGTTTGGTCTACTTACAGTTCGGTATTTACAATCTCAAACGACCAGGCCAAGGAATTGATAGAAGATGGATTCCTTGAGGAGGTTAAAATTAAGAATACTACAGATGTTAAGTTTGTCAACGTATTCGATGAAATTGATAGACTTCTTAGTCTTTACGAAAAAGACCTCTCAAATATAAACGATATTTGTAAAGATCAGCCAGCTTGTGTAAAAACTGAGCAAGTTACTGTTCTTAACAACATGATTAAATTGTTAACTTATCTGAAAGGGCTTAGAAAATGATAGAACAAGCTACATTAGCACAGGACATCGCTAAAAAGATTCCTTATGAATTCAATAGAGAATTCCTTGTAAAACCACTTCCCGTTGAGAAGATAAAGAAAGAATTCACAGTTCCTGTCAGTGAAGATACAACTATTGACGATAACGGAATTGAAGCAACTGATTTCAGTGATACTAAAACTGAGATTAAAGAAGTTGATTCTGATTTCCAGAAAGGAATTGTTCTTAAACTTCCGCATGAATATAACAATCATGTTACATCTGACACATACAAACCGATGGAAATATTTGTAGGAGATACGATAATATTCAGACGCTCTAATAAATATTTTGATCTTGTGAAAGATACAATGCTTATTGGCCAGTTTGATATAATTGCTGTAGAACATACAAGTGGAATTTGATAAAGCATGTAGACAAATAGCTCGTAAGTTAAATATAGACTACAACATAGTACATCAAGTATGTATGTTTTAGTTCTACTTCATAAAACAAGTAATGTAGGATAAAACAGATACACATGATATACTAATAAACGAGTTATTTAAGTTTAAATTAAAAACAAGATTTAAAGAAAATAAATAGGCTGATTATAGTCCAAATACTAAACAATATGACTAAGAAGAATATAAATACAACTAAAGCAACACCTATATTCGTAGAAACTAATTGCATTGATACTGTTGACGATGTGGCATTTGAATTTGCTCTTGGTAAACTTATTGACGTTATTAATAAAGGTCTGCTTACTGTAAACGATGTAGATGTTATCTTAAAACGAGTATGTTTAATATACCGTTATAAAACATTTATATATGAACTTGATGATATGGTATCTCAAGCTGCTCATAATACTGCTGATATACTTAAGAATTTCTTTGAAACACCGAAGAAGGAAAATATCTTCAAGCGTTCATGGAATAGATTTAAGAATATCTTTAAGAAAAAGTAATATACGCCTTGCGCTAGGTTGTAAAATAAGTGCTAATAACTAAGTGAATATGAATTAGACCTCATGAGACATCTGGCGGAGTCAAGTCTATATAATGACACAATAGCAAGGTTCGATTCCTTGATGAGGTCCTTTACGTGGTGATGTTTATGATTACGGAGCAAATGAACGTGCGCTATATAACCGATAACAACGCAGGGTATCCCTCTTTACCTCTTCGTACTGATCATTTATATTGTGGGGATCATCACGTAAACTACAGAAATAGTTTAATTGATAAAACATACGTTAAGTAAATGTTGGTTTGAATCCAACTTTCTGTACAATAACTATATAAATTAAATCATGTCTAGTATGGAATATGACTAGACTACGCACCTTAAGAAAGTGCTAAACAAATATTATAGAGTTTGAGGCAAGTAAAAAGATAGATCAGCCTTAGGTATCTTCTCGATAATATTTTTATATTGAAAAGTATGATATATAATATTACTAATAATAATTTGCATATACAAGATTCTTGTTTTATTCATAAGAAAGATATGAATAATGTACTTGATACTATTCATAGTGATAATACAAATTCAAACATATGGAGACGTACTAATAAGTCTCTTATAAACGAATGGCAAGTACATAATGCTTTATATAATCTACATATACTTCGTAGTCATACTAAAGATGTAGATTTAAATTATCCTAATCAGGTTGAGTTTATGTACAACATATTAGCACCATTCGCTAGTTTACTGATTAAATAAACATATATTGCCCATTGGTGTACTGGCTAGCACATCAAGCTCTTTGGTGGAGCTTTATCTGGAAACAGATAAATGAACACCCCGCTAAGTCGGTGAACGTCTCATGTAGATAACGCCGAGCTAGGTTTAAATACCGAGTGTAGAGACTTTATACGGGGCACCTAAACGAAAGTATGGTGAAGACAAAGTCCAGCCAACAACATAATAATATGGTCATGGCAACATGATGTTGGAAGAACCTTGAGGGAGTGGGATCGAAACCTACATGGGCTACTAAATATAAAACATACTAAACAATGGAATTGAAAATAAAGAAACTTTCAGAAAACGCTGTCATTCCTTCATATGCGCATGAAGGAGACGCAGGACTTGACCTCACATGTACAAACATTACAACAGAGCTTAATGAGTGTGGTCAATTGATATTGGTGTATCACACAGACATTGCGGTAGAAATACCTAATGGCTATGTTGGATTCCTAGTTCCTCGTTCAAGTATTGCAAGAAAATCACTTGCCCTTACTAACTCTATCGGAACCATAGACGCTGGTTATAGAGGAGAAATTATGGCTAAAATGAAGGCTACTACAGATGTAGTACCTGCTATTTATAAGCAAAGTGATAAATTTGCACAGTTGGTGATTGTACCATATATGCACTGTGATATTGTAGAAGCTGAAGAGCTTACTCCTTCAGATCGTGGTGAGAATGGTTATGGTTCTACCGACAATAAGAAAGAAGAAGATATTAGCGCAGTAACGGGATCTAACGAGACTGCTAATGATGCAGATAATACTAATGTAAAACGTAAAAGACGTTCTCGTAAGACCGCAACAAATCCAGCGGCTGAGCAAGAAAACGGCTCTGAGTAGGCAAAATAATTACGTAATAAAAGCCTAGAAAGGGGGTGTCACCTAGTGGCTTCCCCTTTAACTGTATATATACAATTCAAATATAATAATATGTTAAGAAATAAAATTACAAACACATAGCAATTGAACGTATGTAAACTGATAAATGGCGAAGATATTAAGACAATAGAGTTCTTAGATAATGACGTTCTTCTTGCTAAAGATGTAAAAGACATAATCGCATCTATTAAAGGTGGTACAGATAAAATAATTGTTACTACTGATATGCTTACCGATGGATGTGTTACTGCAAATAAAATAGATACCGTTCCTGGTGTTAAGATAATCAGTGGCACTATAAGTAAAGATAAATTAGATGCTGCCTTACAGACAGATATTAATACTACTTCAAGTATGTCTAATGATTTACTTAAACGTGTAACAGCGATAGAAAAGAAACTTAATGCTACTGAATGATGATACAGAATAAATTCATAACGTACTCAACAGAGAGTACATTGAAAGAAGATATATAGAATAAAAATCTTCGTGGTGATGCAATTGCTTTTATTAAAGAGGATGGCAATAACTCTATATATGCTAATGGCGATAAATATTACTTTAGTAAATTTGAGTATAATGGTGATGTAAATACAAGAGCACGTGTAGTACTTGATAAAAATATAGTATCTACTGGTAAGTTTACTACAATTAAAGTAATATCTAAAGCTAATGTAGATTGTACAGTACAGTTATATTTTGAAGAAGCACTTGTTAATGAAGCTACTACCACTGCTGATATAACAACATCAATGAGCATAGCTGAAATAACACAAGCTATATATGATTCGTTTGATGGTTATGCTGCATCTGATGATGGATTTACTATTACTAAAGTTTCTAGTGATACATTACATATAAATAAAGGTACTGCCGCAAATGATTGCGAATTTTATGTAAGTATATCAGATGAAGGTGGAATCGCTGCTAATTTTGTAACATGCAGTAATGTAGAAGGTTACAAGAATGTACTTACACAAAATATGATCAACGATACTAGTACGATATATGAAATGCGTTATGTATATGATCTTGATGGTAAGACAATAACAGTACCTAACTATAGTTACATTGACTATAATGGTGGATATTACATTAATGGTATTATTAATGAGAAAGCTCCTATTAATGTAGAATTAGGACACATGTTTTATAATAAGACATTGCAGAGACCTACTTATTGGAACGGTACTGAATATCTTGACGCAAATGGCAATAGAACCAATGACGTTAAACTTAATACTGTAAATAATGTTACTATAGAAGCTTCTGGATTGAGCACTCCTGTGTTAATGACAGAAATGTTGTCTATAAATACAACATCTAACGGTGGTAAAATTCTTGTTGCTCAAAAAAGCGGCAAATATTATAGTCAGTTTACTTGTAATTCTCTTAAAGCAAAAGATATAGTAACAGATGGCGAGAATAGATATCGAGTTGGAATTACTCTCGGTATGTATAATCTTACACAAATTCCATAATATAACGTTTGCTAGTACGTCAAACTAGCATTAAAATTAATTTATTATTAATCCTTTAAAACTTATGATTATGGATAGTATAGAGAAAATTTATTGTACGGGTCATGATAATGACGCGTTAGTTGCAGCTTTGGCAAATCATAATAATAATGATCCTATGGCAATGGCTGCTATGATGAATGGCGGTATGAACAATTGGGCTAACAATCCGTTAACTTAAAAATCATGAAAGAAGAAATAAAAACTATAGATGGTACTAACGGTAAATATACAGTTAGTAATTTAGGTATAGTATACTACAATGGGACGCCTATAAAAATAAAACATCAAAAGAACGGATATTGTCATGTAAGAATAACATTATTATTTGGAACAAGACATTTTCTATTACATAGAATCGTTGCTGCTTATTTTTGTAATAATGATGACCCGATTAATAAAAACCAGGTTAATCATATTGATGGAAATAAGGATAATAACAAAGCGTCAAACTTAGAATGGTGTACTAATTTATAGAATCAAAGACACCGTATAGATGTTTTAGGAAAGCGTAACGAAGGTATAAATAATCCAATGTACGGGAAAAGTGGCAAATTGTCTCCTGTATACAAGGGTTTGATATATCAATATGACGATAATGGAAATCTTGTTGCTGAATATGAAGGGTCTGGGTTTGCAGCAAAAGCAATGAATTCTAGACCAAGTTCAATATTACATGCTATACGTAAAAATATAAAATACAAAGGTTTTTATTTTACTAGAAATAAGCGGATTTAAAACTGTGTGAATTCAGGGGAACTCCTAATAGGACAATCCTGATCCAAGCCTTGTTTTAAGGAAGGAGCAACGACTATCGAAAGCATAAGTCATATGACTGAAGAAGCGAGTAGAGTAGGTCTCAAGTGAGATCGAAGCGCACAGGCTCTTTTTATAGAGTATGATATAGTCTGAACATTGCAGTAATGTAATGAGATTATACGGAAACGGTATAATTGTAACAAAATGTTATTTATCTCGTTTGGATGATGTTTGCAAACAGGATGTGGGGTAATGATAACGGTTGTGGTAATACTTGTCAATTCGATTCTCTTCGTAATCAGATGGCTGATAATCAAAACAGTAATCTTCTAATGGATGCTGTAAAAGGTAATAACGTTGCTATTGGTTAGTTAGCTAGTAATCTGAATTGCGACTTTAATACGTTGAATAATTCTATTTGTGCAGTACGTTCTGGGATACAGGAAGTAGCTGGACAGGTTGGATATTCAGCTGAAAAGGTTATCAATGCTATCAATCTGGGTGATGCAAATCTTACTTCTGCATTGCAGAATTGCTGCTGCCAAACCCAGCAAAATATCATCAAGATGGGTTATGAAAATCAGCTTGGCCAGAAGGATATTATTAATGGTATGCAGACAGGCTTTAGTTATACTAATACTGGTGTTGAGCGTGGATTTGCCAACATTGGTTATACTATGGCTACTGATACATGTAATATAATTCAGGCTGGTAATGCTAATACTCAGCGTATCATTGATACTCTGAATAATCATTGGAATACTGATTTACAGCAAAGGTATAATGATGCTAGACTTGAGTTGTCACAGTAGAAGCAGAATGCTACTTTGATAGCAGCTCTTAAAACTACAACAACTACGACAGCGTAATTAATTGTATGTAAGGTTGTGGGGTTTGTCCCCACAACCAATCATACATAATACTAATGCCTATGAATTTTAAGGATTTAAAACAAAATTATCCTGTTTATATATTAGATAAATAGGATGTACGACTGATTACTGGCAAAGTTACGCAAGTAAGTTTTCCACGTTTAGATAATACTATGATAAATCAAGGACCAAAAATGGTCGTTGATATTACAATATAGGCTGATAATAAATCAGCTACTTATACTATACCAGAAGACTTACATGTAACTTATGCTGGTAATTTGGTTTTGTCCACAGATAAAGATGGACTAATAAAAGAAGTAGAATCTATGAAAGCAGCTGCTGAACAAGTTCTTTCTACCGTAGATCATCAAAAAGATGTATTGGCTAAAGCTAGTACATTACTAGCTGACCTAAATCCTGTATTTAAGGAGAAGAAAGAAAATGAGCAAAGATTTTCAAAAATAGAAGATTCTATTTCTAAAATTAAAGATATGATAGAAACACTTAGTAATAACTTAAATAAACAGTAATATGAAATATATGATTGTAACTAAACATACTGAAGATACTAAGAATAATAATGAATCATATCTTTAGTACATAGATAAACACGGATATCATTTTACTAATGAACTTGCATAGTATGCATCTTCTATGATGTAGAACAGTAATAATGTAATTCATACTTGGGATTCGGAACAAGTTAGATCTGTCGTAGATAGACTTGGATATGCAATACCAAGTACATCTACTATTGGAGATATTACATATACTGCCAATATGTGTTATGCTGATTTCTTTCCGTCACTTATAGATACAGAAGATAAGTGTATTTAGTATGCTATGAATGTAGCTAATGATATAGATGGATATGAAGGAATATAGTTTTGTAGATGGTTATCTGATGTTAATCATAAAAATATAACTATAACTTGGGAAAAATACATTTAAAATGTTAGGAATGAAAAAATGTACATGTCAAAATCCAATAAATCTTGGCATGAATAAAAATGATAAAATTAAAGTAATTTCCAATATTATAGTAGGTAATATTAAAAACGGTTATGAATAGAACACCATTCTTGATGCAAATGCTACTGTAGATCTTATAAACAAGATTTCACTTGGTGATAAATTTAATCCTATACTTACAAAAGAAATATAGGATATATTTGCAATAGAATGGAAATAATAATTTTATTTAATGGCTAAATATTTAGACGAAGCCGGTGTAAAAACACTGGTCTCACAAATAAAAACAAAGGTCACTAGTGATATTAATACAGCTAAAACGGCCGCTATCAATGATGCTGCTTCAAAGTATCAACCTAAGGGTTCATATGCAACTCTTACGAATGGTAAAGTACCTGCATCACAGCTTCCGTCATATGTAGATGATATTAAGGATTTTAACTCAATTGTAACAGGAAAAATGGTTGCTACTGGTACTGCTGCCGCTCCGATGGTATGGAATGTAGTATTTGATACTACAGCAAACCGTTTTGTAGCAGAGGTTACTAGTAAAGATGGTAATACTGGAATTTCTCCATACCTATATTATGCAAACTTTACCAATTCTGAATTATATGGTACTGTAGATGGTATTAGTGGTATTAAACCTGAAGCAGATAAGATTTACGTATGTACTAGTAATAATAAAGTATATCGTTGGGGTGGCAGTTCACTTGTTGAAATATCACCTTCAATTACTCTTGGTGAAACAAGCTCTACTGCTTATGCTGGAAATAAAGGTGCTGCTAATGCTTCCGCAATCGATGCTATAAAGAAGGGAAATAGAGAAGTTCCTGCTCCTGTGATTACAGGTACATTTACATGGTATAAAGATAATGGTGCTGGTGCTGCTGTTACGTCTTCTACTGCTGGTACATCTGCAAATAATTCACTTGAACTTGAATACGGTTTTCATGTAAAATGGGCTGGTACATATAAGTATACTAAGACTGATGCTCAGAAACCTGTTACTGTTACAAGTGGTTCATGGGGTACAACAGTATTGGCTAGCGGTACAGCTTCTTCTACTTATACAGCAGATAAAACATCTGCTCCTACTACTGCTCAAACAATGGCTACTGTTACACTTAGTGCTCCTAAAGAAGGTCTTGTTGTAAGTGGTAGCGACGTAAAATGGGCTTCGGGTCAGAATGATACAAAAACTGCTAATGTTTATTATGGTATTAAATACCGTACTTATGCAGGTAACACTGCTGGAACAACTGATGCAGATTTGAAGAAACTTGCTAATGGCTTATATAGTAAAGCTAATCGTGAGATTTCATTTACAGTACCTGCTAATCAGTATGTAGTATATGCTTATCCTAAGTCTTGGGGTGAGTTGAAAGAGATTAACCTCGGCGCAGTAAATATTAAGACATCTGCGTTCACATTGCTTACAGTAAGTCATACTAGTGATGAAACTGGTTATAAGCAGGATTATTATGTATATCGTAGTACAAATGCTACACCGTTTGGTGTTGGTGCTACAACAACGTTGAAGTTTAATTTTTAATTTATAGGAGGTTTAATTTATGGCTTTAAAAGGTTTATCGTTAGGTTCTCCAATAATTGGAAATGAAGCTAACTACGCTGCTGCGTTTGCTACTGATATAGCAGGTTTTAGGTCAGTACCTACTGTTGCTGACTTGTATAATATAAAGGCTTATATTCTGTCACATAGTGGCAATAATACTAATAATGATGCTATTGGTCAGGTATGGCGTGTAACAAATAATACTGCTGATACCACTAAGAATGGTGAATGGCGTCTTAAAGATTGGTCTAACCATGGTGCTGCTGCAGGTTGGGAACAGGTAAAAGATAATAATACTACTGCAGGTAGTTTGACAGCACTTGAAGGTAGAGTAAGTACTGCTGAGGGTAACATTAAAACACTTCAGACTACTACAGGTACTCATACTTCACAGATTGGTACTATTAATAATACACTTGGTACTATTAATACTACTCAGCTTGCTGCGATCAATGCATCAGATGCTCCAATAGTAACGAATGTAGTGTGGACAAGTCCTACTGAAAAAAGTAATAAACTTACATACACGTTTGATCATTATAGTACAGATGGCGATAAAAACACATAGTCTTATGATTTACCAGTTGCTACTACTACTACTGTAGGTTTGATGAGCAATAGTGATATAAGTGCAAGAGATCTAGAAAATACTGGCTAGGGTATGAAGTGCAAAGCAAACCAGGGTATAACAAAACTATTGTTGATAGCGCTATTACTTCAACTTCTGTCGTTGATCTTTCAAATAATATAGATACTGTATTATAGTTTAATCATAATAGTAATTCTGTCGATAAAATTGGTTTTATAAACGGCATAATCATACAGAATAATTCAGAAGATGCTACTATTGATGGATATAATAAATATGTAACGTTAAATAATAAATATTTTCCAGGTATTAATATTTGTGTTGGAAAATCTACTGCAGACATTGATGCCTCGTTTACCGTTATTGATGTCATTGATCCAATATCGGAATATCATGATTTAAACTTAGTATTCAATTCAACATATTTTAGTCTATCCAAAACTAACGTAGATGATATTTGGGACAATGGTGAAATGACCCTCAATAAGACATGGGTTGATTCATTAGCTACTGTTACTGCATTAAAAACAACTGATGCTAAAGCTGCAAATGCAGCCACAGCTGCTGCTAACGCTCAGAGTACCGCTAATAGTGCTAAAACTACTGCGGAAGCTGCTAAAGGTGTTACAGATACACTCACAACTAATGGTTATCTGAAAGCTAGTGGTGCTGCATACACTGCTTCTTCTAGAACATTGTCATTCCCTAATAGTAAAGGTACTAATACTAATGTTGTATTACCAGAAGCTAGTAGTACTAGTGCTGGTTTGATGAGTAAAGACGACAAAGATAGTGTCGATAATTTCAATAAGTTGTCAAATGGAGGACTTTTTGGTCTTACATACTATTTTAGTACACAAGATAACATTACACTTACGTCCGAAATAACTCCTGCTGATACATATATTTCAAGAGATAATTTATTCTGGGATAATGTAAATAAAAAGTTTGCCGTAAAAGCATCAGATAAATACTATGGATTAAGTTCACCATATAGTGACTTACTTTTGTCTTCTATATGTGTTTCTAATAGCTCTAACAAAATATTCAAAGTAACTTCTGATACTAGCGGAAAAATATCCATTGTGGAAATATCACCTTCAGTAACATTACCCAGTATCATTTCAGTAACTGGTATTAGCGATTCTACAGCAACTACAGATGCGGTTAAGGTTGTTTATAGTACCGCTATGATAAGCACTGGACAAACCGCTAATGCTTAGTTTACAATCGATGCTGCCACTAAAGATAAAGCTGGTGTAATGACCACTGCACAGGTAACACAGTTGAATAAAGCTACATAGGATATAACTAATATATCTAGTAATGTTTCTAGTATAACTAAGCTTTCTGATTAGGAAATTATAAGTCAGGTAACCGCTGGTTGGGCATAATAAATAATATACGATATGGCAAAGTATTTAGATAATTCTGGCGTAAAAACATTAACTACACAGATTAAAAACAAAATAACTACTACTAGTAATCTTATATCAGAAAACAATATAAAAGACCATTCAATATCTTCAGCAAAATTAAAGCTTCCATTAGTGCTTACACAAGGTAATGAAATTGCTGATAATGGTGGCGGTGAAGGTTATATGGCATCTCCTGCATTGACCATAAAAGGCACTAATTAGACATTGGATAATAAAGGTAATATTACTGCTGAGACAGACAATGGTTATTCTATAACATTTGATGTAGAAACTGGAGCTATTATATGTTATGATCAGAATAATGAGATTAATATGACATACGGTCCAGAACAGATAACCAATCAAGATGGCAATTATGCAATATTTAGTGAAGAACTAAATAGTAATATATCTTCTGTTAAATCTTATGTAAATAATATATTTTATAAGTTAGCTGATGAAACATACAGCAACTTTACTAGAGGTACATTAACTGTAGGCACTGCTCCAGCTTCTATGTCTAATTTAGTATTAGTACCGTTACACATAGAAAGTATAAGCGGTGCTAGTTCAACTTGGAAAGTTGCAGATGAATTACTTGCGTGTAAATATACGTATACGAATAACGGCATTACATAGACAAAATACTATTCTCCTATTGATATTGGGTATCAATATACATTACCAACAATGATTAGAATTGGAAATAAAGTATATAAAGTAGTCGGAGCTAAACTTGTTAATATTTTATAATATGTTTGATATAAGGGGTAGTAAAATAACACTAAATACTGATGATTTAGCTATACCTCCTTTTAAGGATTATTATAATAATGCTAAAGATAAAAATAAAGCATTAAAAGAAATAGAATATATTATATGGAGATATAAATGGAATACTCCATATGAAGCGTATCCTGAGAACGAAAGATCTTAGCGGGTAGCTAAAGATGTATTTGGTTTAGATAATTATGAATACTCTGCTGATATTAAAGAATTAATAAAGCGGTTTAATGAGTTCTAGGAGACGCCTGGTACTAGGTTATTAGGTGCCTCTTAGCATGCCGCTGAATGTATTACTAAATCCTTGAATAATTTGTGTGGTGAAGAAGTAGATCTAGATACATCTATGAAAATTACACGAATACTCAAGGATGTTGGTAATATAGTTAAATCTTTGGATATTGCTATGAAATAGGCTAAAGCAGAGCAGTTAGAAACAGGACGAGTAAAGGGCGGTGGTACAATTGGTCTTTACGAAGTCGCAAAATAATAATATATGGTAGATTTTAATAAGAAGTACCATGATGTCGATAAGTTTAGGCAAGCAGCTATATTCTTCCAACAGCATGGTGAATATACTACAGCACCTAGAGGAACTACTGATTATATACAATATTGGGATAGAGAAACAGAAAGGTGCTTAAGAGGATATGTTGCTCCAGATGGAGAAAGTATATCTGGTTATCATTACTTCTATTTAAACTACTTTCCTATTCTACGATTAGTAGAAGAAGAATATACTGATAGATTTGGAAATAAAAGAAAAAGGTTTGTACGCTCCATGGAGTTTGCAGATTTTTATGATTATGATGCATATTTCTTTGATGGTGTAGATGATGCTGAAGATAACGGTTAGCATATGTGTGTATTAAAAGCACGTGGTAGAGGTTATAGTTATAAAGCAGCATCAATGTTAGTGCGTAATTATGAACTAATACCTGCATCATAGAATTTCGCAGTAGCATCAGAATAGTCATATCTTACTAATGATGGTTTATTAACAAAAGCTTGGGCTGGTATGGACTTTATAGATAAGCATACAGCATGGGCTAAACAACGATTAGTAGATACTAAATTAAAACGTACATCTGGTTTTAAAGTAACAGATGAATTTGGTAAGCAAGTAGAAGACGGTTATAAGTCAAGTATAATAGGAATTACTACTAAGAATAACCCTGATCGTGTACGTGGTATTCGTGGTAGATTAATACTATGGGAAGAGGCTGGTAAATTTAAAGATATACTTCAAGCATGGCAAATAGCACGTCCTTCAGTTGAGGATACTGGTGGTAATGCTTATGGTTTAATGATGGCATTTGGTACTGGTGGTAGCGTTGGTGCTGACTTTGAAGGACTTAAAGAAATGTTTTATCATCCTGATGGCTACAATATAGCTAGTTATACTAATATATGGGATGAGAAAGCAATAGATTAGAAATGTGGGTTCTTCTGTCCAGCGTGGTCTAATGTAACAGCTATAGATCCTAAGACACGAGAACGTATATGTATGGATAAAGATGGCAATTCGTTACGTATTAAAGCTACAGAATTCTGTATGGAACAACGTAATAAAGTACGTGATGGAGCATCAGAAGAAGTAGTAATAGATAGATATGTAGCTGAGAATCCATTAACACCTTAGGAATCTATACTTGAAATAGGAGGTAATATATTTCCTAAGAAGTTACTTATGTAGCAATTATCCCGTATACGTACTAATACTAAGCTTTAGAATATGAAACACATCGTCGACTTATCTTGGGATGGAAATGGTAAAGTAATAGCTACTGAGAAGAAACAAGGAGATATTACTGAATATCCATTACCTAAAGATAAAAAACCGCACGGCTCTGTAGTAATCTGGGAGTATCCTATAAACGATCCTCCTTATGGATTATATATCAGTGGATGTTTGACACCTGGAGAAAAAGTTTATACGTAGCGTGGTCTGGTTAATGTGGAAGACGTAACGTTAGATGATAAACTTATAAGTAAAGACGGTGAATTTGTAGACATATATAATCTACAAAGATATATAAAAGTTGACGAACCTATATATACAGTAAAATTATCGAATACATATAGAACTACTACATTTACTGGAGAACATCCATTATATGTATCTAATAATTATGGATGTGATGGATAGTTTATTAAAGCTAAAGAAGTATTTGTAGGACAATACGCTAAAGTAATAAATAAATATGCTAATACTAATACTTACATAGATACACCGATAAAAGATGAGTATTTTTGGTGGTTTGTTGGACTGTGGTTAGGTGATGGATGGGTAGATGAAAAGAAACATTCTATATCTATAGCATTTGATGCAAAGTAGAATACGTTTTATGATAAATACCATGATTTTCTTATAAAAAATGGCATAAGATATTATGAACGATTTAGAAAAAATACATTGGAAGTAAATTTCACAAGTAAAGAAGTTTGTAATTGGTTGACAAATACATTTGGGAAATACGCTTATGGTAAACATATACCTGATAATATTAAACGTATATCAGATAGATATAAACTACAATTAATACATGGTTATTTAGATTCAGACGGTGCTGTATGTATAAACAACAAAAATAAAAGTACAACAATAGAATTTGTAAGTATAAATTTAGGATTACTTGAAGATATTCAAGACATGTGTTTTGCTTTAAATATAGTAGGTGGTATTACTAAATTACGTGACGCAAAACAAGCTAAATTATTAGGTAGAACAATTAATCAAAAAGAAACTTATCATTTAAGATTATCGTATAGTAATTCATGTGCATTGTCTAAAATGCTGCTAGGTATAATTGATTTTTCTGATGAAAAATTACAAAGAATAAATATAAGTGATAATATACGAAATACAAACAAAAATTGTATGTGTATTGGAGATTATATTTATTTTAAGATAAAAGAAATAAAACAGTCGTTGTATACTGGAATTGTGTATAATTTTGAATGTGCTACTCATACTTTTATGTGTAGAAATATACTTACACACAATTGCGACCCATATGATCATGACGATAGTTTTACTAATTCATTAGGTTCTACTTTTATATATAAACGATATAAAGCAGGTGAAGCTTGGAATGATGTTATAGTAGCAGAGTATTCTGGAAGACCTGATACAGCAGAAGAATACTATGAGAATGTACGTAAGTTGCTTGTATTCTACAACGCTAAATTACTATTTGAGAATGAACGTAAAGGTATATACCCATACTTTACTAACAAGCATTGTGATTACTTATTAGCAGATCAACCAGATAAAATAATATCAGAAGTATTTAAAGACAGTAAAGTACAAAGACGTAAAGGCTGTCATATGACTAAATCTATTAGACAATACGGAGAAGGATTAATAAAAGAATGGCTTGAAGAAGAATATGAGCCAGGACATCCTAATCTAGAAAGAATATATAGCGAACCTTTACTTGAAGAGTTAATAATGAACAATGGTGTACGAAATGTAGACCGTGTTATTGCTCTATGTATGGTAATGATTTATAGAGAAGAATTATATCAAGTAAGAGTTAAGGACGCTAAAGAACAAAATAAAAAGGTTGAACTCTTTGACATGCCACTCTTCAGTGCCTAGTGGTGGCAAACTGAGGATGATGTAGGCACAAAAGATGACATACCGACATTTTATGTTTAAATATGGCACAAGATAATATATATAATTCAACATTTCCTCAACAGAAGCTTACCCTTAAATAGAAGAATGAAAAATGGCAACATGATTGTTTAAACTATATTATAGGTGAGGGTAATATAACTTCTGGCGGACAAAATGTAACGCACTTTGGAGAGTTACAAACCTACTACGATCTTTATAATAGTAAGTTTAATGAGAAGGACTTTTAGAGAATAACAAATCCTTTTCATGTTAAAGATGGATTTCCAGCAACTCCTTAGGATTTTAATATAGTACGTCCTAAGATAGATTTGCTCATAGGTGAGGAAACTAAACGACCATTAAATTTTAAAGTAGTACGTACTTCACAAGAGGCTACTTCAGAGTTAATGGATAAACAAAAAGAACTACTCATGCAATATATAATGGCTTAGATTACTTCTAGAATGGGAGATGAAGAAGCACAGTAGTTCTAGCAATAGTTATAGAATGGAGAAATAATGCCTCCAGAAGCTATAGCTAATTATATGGATAAAGATTATAAAGACGTAATTGAGAATACTGCTTATCATACATTGTGTTATCTTAGAGAAAAACTAGGAATAGATAATGAATTCATAAAAGGATGGAAAGATGCACTTATAGCTGGAATGGAATTCTATTATGTAGGTGTACTTAATTCGGAACCTTATGTTGAAAGAGTCAATCCTATGGAATTCTCATTTGACAAAAGTCCAGGCTTGGAGTTCGTAGAAGATGGGGCTTGGTGTTGTCGTAAAATGAGAATGTCTATTACTGAGATATATGATAGATATTATGATAAGTTGAGCGAAAAAGATTTAAATAGACTTACGGAAATGGTTAATGCAGTACCTGCTACTAATTATGGAGAGCATCAACCATTAGATGATTTCAATAAAATAGTTTGGAGAAATTATGATAATCCGTTTTCTGACGATTATGCTAGAGCACATGTTAACGTATGGCATTGTTGTTGGAAGTCTTTTAAAAAGATATTTTATGTTACTACACAAGATGAGTCAGGTCAAGTAAATGTTGACATAGTTGACGAATCTTATAAACCAGTAGGTACGGAATTGTCTGTTGAACCTGACTGGATAATTGAAGTTTGGGAAGGTTATAGAGCTGGAACAGACTTATACTTTGGTATTCAACCTATAGAATATCAGCATGTTAGTATAGATAATCCTAATAGTTAGAAATTGCCTTATTGTGGTGCTATTTATAGTAACACCAATAGTTCTCCTAGATCTCTTGTAAGTATACTTAAACCATTACAATATATGTATATTGTATTATGGTATAGACTTGAATTAGCCATTGCAAGAGATAAAGGAAAGGTAATGTTAATGGATGTTACATAGATACCTAAATCTATGGGTATAGATGTACAACGTTGGATGCATTACTTATCAAGTGTAGGAGTATCGTTTATAAATCCTTACGAAAGCAGTGAAGGTGGTATAAACGGCAGACCTGCACAGTTTAATCAATTCCAATCTATGGATCTTACTATGAGTAATGTTATATCAGAGTATATACAACTTATGGATAAGATAGAACAATTAGCAGGTACTATATCAGGTATTACTGAACAACGTCAAGGAGCTATTAGTACATCAGAATTAGTAGGTAATGTGGAACGTAGTGTATTACAATCATCACATATTACTGAACCTTTATTCTGGGTACATAATCAATGTAAACGTAATGTACTTAATATGCTACTTAATACTGCTAAAGGAGTATGGCAAGATACTGGTAAGAAGAAATTACAATACATCTTTGATAATGGAGAAAGAGCTTTCTTAAACATAGAACCTAAATTCTATTATGAAGACATGGATGTGTTTGTAAGTGACACTTCTAAAGATCTTGAGAATATCAATAAACTGCAATAGCTTATACAACCAGCTATGCAGAACGGAGCATCATTACTTGAAGCAGCTGAAGTTCTTACTACTAATAACTTTAATTTACTTAAACAGAAACTTAAGGATATGTAGACTAGACAAGAACAATTACAGCAGCAACAGCAAGAACAAGAAGCTCAGCAACAACAACAGTTGCAATAGATGCAGAATGAAGCTAAACAGCAAGAACTTATGTTACAAGAAGCTCAAATGGATCTTGATAGATATAAGATTGATCAAGATAATATGACTAAGGTTACTGTAGCTGAAATAAGTTCTTATCGTGGTTCTGAGAATAAAGATGTTAATGAAAACGGTATACCTGATCCTATGGAAATAGCTAAAGATGCTACAGCATAGATGAAGATACGTGAAGATGCTTATACTAAACGTTATGAAGCTAAGCAAAAGAATGAAATAGAAAGATCCAAATTAGCATTAGAACGTGAAAAAATGAAGCATGAAACATCTTTACAGAAATAGAAAGATGATGCTGCTATGGAAAGGGAGCGATTAAAATCAAAAACATAGTTACGTAATAAAGTAGTTGGAGAACGGTGATGGTAAGTAGAGTAAAGATAAGAAAACCTAAATATAGCACAAGAGACATCAATGGTAATTATGTTACTATAAATACTGATGGTACTACAACAACTCAAAAAGCTGAACAAACAACTTCTGTAAAAAGAATAAGATACGTACAGCCTGTTAAACGTGTAGCACATTCTGGTTATAAATTACAAAGAATACCTGATGGAAAAGGAGGAACTACTGTTGCAGAAACTCCTATAAATAAAGCATAGTTACAATAGAGAGTAGATACTAGAACTGCAGCTGAACAAGAACGTGACCAGAAATATTATGATCAGAAATATAAAGATTTATAGGCGGATAAAGCTACTGAAACGTTTGGAAATGTTGCAGGTAGTGTATTCTAGACACCTAGTCATTTAGTAGGATCTTTAGGTAGGTTATTACGTGGATATAATGGTTATGGGTCATTGATGGAACCTAATAAAGGCGTAGGAGAATTTACTCCTAATGATCAAAATGGTGTAGGTCTTGCTAACGGAGTTATTGATTTATTTGGGCCAGGATTAGTTGGAAAAACTGTACATAGGTTAGGAAAAGGTATTAAATTTATAGATAACAATATAGATAAAACATTAAAACTTGCTCAAAAGCAAAGTCATTTTGAATATTACGCTAACAAAGAACAAAGAATAAATAATGTATTAAGTGATATAGAAGCTAAACAGCAAAGACTGTTTTCTGAATATAATGATGCGGATGAGATTTGTCGTAATGGTTCTGCTGTATACTATAAAAAAGGTTATAATACGCCAACTGGTTATTTAAAACGATCTAATTCATTTTATGCAAGTCGTAGAAATTTTTATCAACATCCTTTTATTGATGCGGGGAAAATCGAGTTAAATGAACCATATATATTAGAAAAAGGATCATCTGAGTCTCCGTTTTCTGTATCATTTACAGATCAGTTGGGCAACAGTACAACTGCTAATGGTACATATTCATCAATGAAAAATAAATACGTACCAAGTGGTATTAATTGTATATATATTAAAAATGGACAACATGGTACTCCTATATTTAAAATGTCTGGAATTGAATCTGGACATAGTGGCATTATATATCATGGCGACTTTAAAGACTACGCAAATGCTTATAAACGCTATAT
>ERZ808258.249-NODE-249-length-24057-cov-4.208483_pt1 | contig 24057 bp, 21 predicted proteins | sample MGYA00521280_ERZ808258 | MGnify/ENA primary metagenome ERZ808258 (study PRJEB31516, sample SAMN03275585) | gut metagenome | biome: mammalia-associated habitat; material: feces | host: Papio cynocephalus | place: Kenya | collected 2012-07-19 ...
GTATATCGCAACGCGATAAAGGGTATTCTTTGATGAAAAGTATTTACTTTTTAAGCCTAATAAAATCAGAAATTTCATAAATACCTAATTATCAACCGATTACGAAAAGTGCCGAAAATTCGCGTATTTCCGCCAAAATATTTTGAAGTTGAAAATAACGCCTGTTTTTTTATATACATTGTCCGCTTTCTTCTTGGTTTTCATAGTTTCGTGTTTTCGTGAAGTCAAGAAGCTCTGCGGGGGCAACGTGTATATTCGTTTGGGCAAAAAAACAGGGAAGCTCCCTGTGGAAGCTTCCCTCTATGAGAAGTATTGTGCTATGATTCTGTTAGTTGAATGTCACCGCTTCAATGGTTTTCACGCTACCCGTGAGAGGATCGAGGATGAGTTTGGCCGACTGCTTCTTGCCGAAGAGCTCGCCGCTGAGCGACTCCACAGTACCAAACTGTGGTGCCGAGACCTCGTAGCTGCCGATGACCTGCTGGCCGTGGGCTACAGAGACCTTGATTCTGCTGGGCTGGCTGACGCGCAGTCCGATGTCGTTTTTGTCCTCCTTCTGGTTCTCGGGAGCGGGTTGGGGTTGTGCGATGGTGTGCTTGTCGGTGACGGTCACGACGTAAGGCTCGCCCGATAGGTCGTCGTCGTCCACCAGTCCTGACCATTGGGAGAGACGGAAGAGCACTTGCTGGCCCTCCTTTGTCGGCACGAAGTCAACGTCTGTCCATGTGGTGTCTCTCACGGTGGTGCCGGTGAAGAGTTGCGTGAGCGCTGCCTCTTGCTTGTCCAGGTTGCCGAGCATGATGGCCATCTGCGTGCCGTCCTTGGGCATGAAGTCCGCTTCGCCACGATTGAGCTGGTTGCGGCTGTCGCGTATGTCATAGATTTCTTGTGCCGTCAGTTCGGCCATCTTGGCGTTGCTGCCCGCGTTGAGCATGTCCTCGGTCATGTAGTCGTGAGGATTGGGCGGGGTGGGTTTGCGTCCCGGCGTGAACTTCGCTGATGGCATGCCCATTGCGGTGGCGTCGGCGTTGATGGCCAGCAGTTGGCCGTTGTCAGCGCGGCACACCTTGTTCACGGTGTGTTTCTTGTCGGTGATGAGCGTGAAATGGCGGCTCGTGTCGGGCACGGCGTAGGGTGCCATGTCGATGCCGAGCAGGCGGTAGGAGGTCGTCGGGTCCTGCTTCACGTCTGTGCGCAGGAAGCGGCGGGCGTAGGTGGCCAGCCTGCCCGGGGTGTATTGGGCTCGCTCCACCTTCACGGTGAAGCGCAGGGCCGTCTTGGGCAGGTAGTAGTCGGTGCCTTCGACAGACTGTGCGCTGACGCTGAGCGGCAGCAGCAATAACAGTAAACCTTTGATGTTCATCGTCTGTTGGATGTTTTTGTTTTAGTGGGTTTTGAGATGTGGTGATGAGCGGGGTGGGGTGTCAGTCCTCCAACTTGAGAAACGCCTTGGGCAGGAAGCGGATGATGTCGCTGGCCACCAGGCTCTCTTTGCCCACCTCCTTGGCGGCCAGGTCGCCTGCCAGTCCGTGCAGGTACATGGCCATCAGGCATGCCGTCGCCTTGTCGTATCCCCGTGCGAGGATGCCGGTGAGGATGCCTGTGAGCACGTCGCCGCTGCCCGCTGTGGCCATGCCGCTGTTGCCGGTGCTGTTGAACACGATGTGACCGTCGGGCAGGCAGAGGGCCGAGTAGTGTCCTTTCAGGAGGATGTATCCCTTGATATGCTCCGCCATCTGCTGTGCGCGGATGAGGCGCTCGTAGTCGTTGTTGCTCGCGCTGCCCGCCATGCGGTCAAACTCCTTGGGGTGAGGGGTCATGATGATGCCTGCCGGGAGCTGCTGCATCCATGCCTGATGGTTGGCCAGGATGTTAAGGGCGTCGGCGTCGACCACGATGGGGCATGCCGTGCGGCGTATCTGTCCGATGAGCGCGATGGCCGTGTTCTCCATTTGTCCGATGCCCGGTCCGATGCCCAGTGCGTCGTAGTCGGTGCTGTCGATGCTCTCCGAGAAGTAGGTCTCCTCGTGGTCCATCTGCAACACCGCCTCCGGCACTGCCGTCTGCAAGACGAGGTAGTTGCGTTTGGGCGTGTGCACCGTCACCTTTCCCACGCGGCCCCGCGGGCATGCCTTTGTGGCGGGCACCGCCGCTCCGGCCATGCCGTAGCTGCCGGCCACGATGAGCGCGTTGCCCATGGAGCCCTTGTGGGCGAAGTCGTCTCGCGGACGCAGCATCTCGCGGACGTCTTGCTCTTCCAGGATGCCGTAGTTGCATTCCGTCTTCTCGATGAACGCCGGACTCAGGCGTATGTCGAGCACGCGCAACCGTCCGATGTATTTCTGGCAGTCGGCCAGCATCATCGACAGTTTTTTCTGTTGCAGGGTGAGTGTCAGGTCCGCCCGGATGATGTTGGAGTGGATGTTGTAGGTGTTGTCTTCGCACATCAGTCCTGAGGGAATGTCGATGCTCACCACCTTCACCGGACACTGGTTGATGTATTTCACCAGGGAGGCAAATCCGCCCATGAGCGGCTTGTTGAGCCCCGAGCCAAACAGGCCGTCGACCACCAGCATGTCGTCGGTGAGCTCAGGCGGGTCGAAGTTGAGCGTCACTTCGGTGAACTGGTCCACTCGCTTGCTGTCGATGAGCCGTTGCTTGTTGGCGGCGCAGTCGTCCGACAGCTTGTTGTGGATGTTGAAGAGGTAGACGCTGACCTTGTAGTTCTCTTCCGCCAGGAGGCGTGCCACTGCGAGTGCGTCGCCGCCGTTGTTGCCCGGTCCGGCGAAGACCACCACAGGCGTGCGGTCTGTCCATTCGTCCATGATGGCCCGTGCAATGGCCTTGGCGGCCCGCTCCATCAAGTCAATCGACTTGACGGGTTCGTGGGTGATGGTATAGTTGTCAAGCTCGTGAATTTGAGCAGCAGTGAAAATCTTCATAACACTGCAAAGTTAGTGCAAACACATGGAATATCAAAAGGATTTGCCCCTTTTTTATAAGGAGTTGGCGATAATTGCCACGTTCGCTCTGCCAGTGCGTGGCGCACCTGGTCATGCGGACGCTCCCGTGGGGTGGGGGAGCCCCTGCGCGGTAGCCGTGGACCATAATCGCAAAAGTTCGTGTTCTTTTTGAGGTGCAGTGTTGCCGTTCTCAACAGATTTTCGTAATTTTGCAACACATTTTTTAGAAATAAGCCCATGAGCATAGTTAAAGTGAAGGATAAGACGTTTCGCACGTTTATCCCAGAGGCCGAGATCCTGCAACGCGTGAAAGCCGTCGCAGACAAGTTGAATGAGGATATGAAGGACAAGAATCCTCTTTTCCTGGCCGTGTTGAACGGTTCGTTTATGTTCGCCGCCGACCTGATGCGAATGATCACCATTCCCTGTGAAATCTCGTTTGTGAAGTTGGCTTCCTACCAGGGCACCACTTCCACGGGTAAGATCAAGGAGGTAATCGGCATCAACGAAGAGCTGAAAGGTCGCACGGTGGTCATCGTGGAGGACATTGTCGACACGGGCTTCACCATGAAGCGCATGCTGGAGCAGCTGGGCACGCGTGGCCCCGAGAGCCTGCACATCTGCTCGCTGCTGGTCAAGCCCGGCAAGCTGCAGGTGCCGCTCAACATCGAGTATGCCGCCATGGAGATTCCCAACGACTTCATCGTCGGCTATGGTCTTGACTATGATCAGCAAGGACGCAATTTGAGAGACATTTACACGATAGTGGAATAAAAAAATGAAGAACATTGTTATTTTTGGTGCCCCAGGTTCAGGTAAGGGCACACAGAGCGACAAGCTCATCGAGAAGTACGGATTGAAGCACATCTCCACAGGCGACGTGCTGCGTGACCAAATCAAGCGTGGCACGGAGCTCGGCAAGACCGCCAAGGGATACATTGACGAGGGAAAGCTCATCCCCGACGAGCTGATGGTGGGCATCCTGGCTGATGTCTACGACAGCTTCGGCAAGGAGCACAAGGGCGTCATCTTCGACGGCTTCCCCCGTACCATCCCGCAGGCTGAGGCCCTGAAGGCCATGCTCGCCGAGCGCGGTCATAAGGTGGCAGCCATGATTGAGCTCCACGTGCCCGATGAGGAGCTGGTGACGCGCCTGGTCTTGCGTGGCAAGGTGAGCGGCCGAAGCGACGACAACGAGGAGACCATCAAGAAGCGTCTCAACGTTTACCACACGCAGACGCAGCCGCTTTGCGACTGGTACAAGAAGGAGGGCCTCTTCCATGGTGTGGACGGCCTGGGCGAGATCGACCGCATCTTCGGCGATGTCTGCGACATCATCGACTCCTTGTAATTAGAACCCTGACACCCCGATAATCAAATTTGATATGGAATCCAACTTCGTAGACTATGTGCGCATCGTCTGCCGCTCCGGAAAGGGCGGCAGGGGATCCATGCACCTTCGCCACGTGAAGTACCAGCCCAATGGCGGGCCTGACGGTGGCGATGGTGGCAATGGCGGCAGCGTGATCCTCCGTGGCAACCACAATTATTGGACATTGTTGCACCTCAAGTACCAAAAGCATATCTTTGCAGAGCACGGAGGCAACGGCGGACGCGACAAGTGCCACGGCACCAACGGCAAGAACTCCTACATTGACGTGCCGTGCGGCACGGTGGTGTATGACGCCGAGACCGGCAAGTATGTCTGCGATGTCACTTACGACGGACAGGAGGTCGTGCTGCTGAAAGGTGGCCGGGGCGGACTCGGCAACTATCAGTTCCGCACGGCCACCCGCCAGACACCCCGTTTCGCGCAACCGGGCGAGCCCTTGCAGGAGATGACCGTCATCCTCGAACTGAAGCTTCTGGCCGATGTGGGACTGGTGGGCTTCCCCAACGCAGGCAAGTCGACGTTGCTCTCGGCGCTGTCGAGCGCACGTCCCAAGATAGCCAACTATCCGTTTACCACCTTGGAACCGTCGTTGGGCATCGTGCCCTATCGCGACGGCAAGTCGTTTGTCATGGCCGACATACCGGGCATCATCGAGGGAGCCAGCGAGGGCAAAGGGCTCGGACTGCGTTTCCTGCGCCACATCGAGCGCAACTCCCTGTTGCTCTTTATGGTGCCGGGTGACACGGACGACATCAAGCACGACTATGAGGTGCTGCTCGGAGAGCTACGCAAGTTCAATCCCGACATGCTCGACAAGCACCGTGTGCTGGCTGTCACCAAGAGTGACTTGCTCGACGAGGAACTCATCAGCATGTTGCGGGAGACACTCCCGACAGACCTCCCTGTGGTGTTCATCTCTTCAGTCAGTGGCTTGGGTCTCGACGAACTGAAGGATGTGCTGTGGAACGAACTCAACAACGAGAGCAACAAGTTGCAGGACATTACCGCTGAGGACACCCTCGTGCACCGCGACAAGGATATGGCGCGGTTCAAGGAGGAAATGCACGAGGAGGGTGCCGATGAGATCGAGGTCTTTGACCTTGACGATCTCGAGGACGACACCGATGACCTCGACGGAGAAGACTGGGATGAGGAGGTATAGCCTGTCTCTCGCCCTGTCCGTGGCAATCGTCAACCCCTGAATCATTCTTTTCTGCCTGGATGCAACACAACCCCATCATCATCCCTTACCCTTTGGCCGGCTCTGTCATGGCCTTTTCCACCACTCGACATGGCGGTGTGGGCAAAGGCAACTATGCGGAGCTTAACATCAACCCCTATTGTGGCGATGCCCAGGAGGCCGTGTCGGCCAACCGGAAGGCGCTCGCCCGTGAGCTGGGGGTGGACGACGGCAGCATTGTCCTTGCCCATCAGGTGCATGGCGACCGCTGCCTCGCAGTCACGGACGACCTGCTCCGATGCCCGGAGGCGGACCGCATGGCGGCGGTTGAGGGCTACGATGCCCTGATGACCCAGCTCCATGGCGTGTGCATCGGTGTGTCCACGGCCGACTGCATCCCTGTGTTGCTCCATGACCCCATCCACCAAGCGGTGGCCGCTGTCCATGCTGGATGGCGCGGGACGGTGCGGCGCATCGTCGGCAAGACCTTGCGGACGATGGCCGATGCTTATGGCACGCGCCCTGAAGAGGTGCGCGCGGTCATCGGACCGGGCATCTCCTTGGCCCGTTTTGAGGTGGGACAGGAGGTCTATGACCGCTTTGCCGAGGCTCACTTTGGCATGGACCGCATTGCCAAGAGATATGCCAAGTGGCACCTTGACTTGCCCTTGTGCAACCTGCTGCAGCTGCAAGAGGCGGGCGTGCGGCGTGACAACATCCTTGCCTCAGACATCTGCACGTTTGACCGAGTGGACGACTATTTCTCAGCCCGGCGACTGGGAACGGCTTCCGGACGCATATTCACTGGCATCATCCTGCGTTGAGCACGGTCAGTTGCCCGCTGGTCTCTACGTTGTTTTTTTATATCCTGAATCATGAAGAGACTACACTTACATATATTCTTGCTCGTGCTTACCCTTGTGGCAAGCACACGTCTTTATGCACAGCACCGTTTCTCTGCCACCGAGCAGACGGTCGTTAGTGTGCCTACGCCGGGACTGTTTGCCCACAGCGATGCCTTTGAGGTCAACTTTGCGGTCCTCAAGGACAATGAGTATTCTTTCCCCTTGCCTGTCGGCAAGTCGGAGCTGAAGGGTGGTCAGGCGCTGGAGATCACCACCTCAAAGGGCGACGCGGTGAAGGCCATGTTCGCAGGTACGGTGCGCATGTCGCGCAAGTCTGAACAGTATGGCAACCTGGTCATTGTCCGCCATGACAACGGACTGGAGACCGTGTATGGCCACAACGCGCAAAATCTCGTGAAGGTGGGACAGCGCGTCAAGGCCGGCCAGACGCTCGCCATCGTGGGAGGCGACGGCGAGAAAGTGTGCTGCCTTTTTGCCATCCTGGTCAATGGCTGCTGGATCAATCCGGAGACGCTCCTGGAGCCCAAGAGCCACCGGCTGCGCCGGCAGGTGGTGGTGTTCCGCAAGAACGGAAGCCGGGTGGCGCTCACCGTGGTGAAGGCGGAGAAGCAAAAGCAAGTGACGCTCGACCCGGATGACGTGGAGGAAGACCCGTTCCTGAAGAATGCTACTTTCAAGCTCGACCTGAGCAAGATGGAGAAGGAACATTGGTCCTATCCCTTGCCCGACGCGCGTGTCATCAGCCCCTATGGACGGCGAGGGGGCAAGACCCATTCGGGGGTGGACATCAAGACGAAACCCAACGACGAGGTGCTGGCGGCGTTTGACGGAGAGGTCGTGCAGTCGGGACCTTACTTCGCTTACGGCAACTACATTGTTATCCGCCATGCCTATGGCTTCTCCACCTGTTACAGCCATCAATCGAAGAATATCGTCAAGAAAGGACAGAAGGTGAAAGCCGGACAGGTAATCGGCTACACGGGACAGACGGGACGAGCCACCACACCTCACTTGCATTTTGAGTTGAGGTTTAAGAACCGTGCCATCAACCCAGGTGTCTTCTTTGACCATGCCAACCATCAGTTGAAGGCCAGTGTGCTGACACTTGGGAGCAATGGATCGGTAAAATAAAAGGAGAAAAATATGAAAGCGTTTCTTGATTTCTTGAAAAACTGGACATTGCCAGTCGCTATCTTCATGGGTATTGCCGTTTATGTCCTTTTCACTTCGGTTCCTGTCTTGAAGCCTGTTGGTGAGTGGTACGCCCCTTACAACGACCATGTGTTGCCCGACTTCATGTTTCTCATCCTCTATGTCACCTTTTGCAAGGTCAACTTCCGTAAGCTCTTGCCGGTGAAGTGGCACCTGTGGGTTTGCATTCAACAAGTGGTTTTCGTGTTGATTCTGACAGGTGTCACGGTTGGATTGCGTCTTTCTGGTGCGCCGCTCATCATGCTTGAGGCCATCCTTGTGTGCGTCATTGGCCCTTGCGCGGCGGCGGCGCCCGTGGTGACGGCCAAGCTCGGTGGTAACCTGGAGGAAATGACTACCTACACCTTCCTGTCCAACTTCGTCTCGGCGTTGCTTATCCCCATCTGCTTCCCCATCCTTCCCCATGCCGCTTCGGCTTCTGTGAACATGGGCTTCTTCGCGCTCTTCCTTCAGATTTTGTGGAAGGTGAGTGCCGTTCTGCTGTTGCCGATGTTGTTCGCGTTTGTGACGAAGCATGCCCTGCCGCACTTGTGCCACCGCATAGTCTCCATCCCCGACCTGAGTTATTATCTTTGGGGCGGGTCGCTCATCGTGGTGTCGGGCACCACAGCCATGAACATCGCTGAGGCGTGGCACGAGACCTCTCCCTGGTTTCTCATCTCCATAGCCTTCATGGGCTTGGTCTTGTGCATCGTGCAGTTTGCCACGGGCCGCTTTGTCGGCCATTATTTTGACAAGACCATTGAGGCGGGGCAAAGCCTGGGACAGAAGAACACGGCGTTTGCCATCTGGATCTCTACGGCCTTCCTCAATCCGTTGAGCTCTGTGGGGCCAGGTTGCTACATCCTTTGGCAGAACATCATCAATTCTGTCGAGATCTGGATGGTGCGGCGAAAGGGACTGGAACGTAAGGCTTAGTTAGCACCTGTAGGGTGTCTCTTCCCGCATGCTACGTTGAGGTTGCTTTTCCGCGGTCATGTTTTCTTGTTGGCAAGTGTGACGGAGATGCTTTTTGTAAAAAAGTCCCTTGGCGTCTTAATTTTTATTTAGGGCTATCAGAAAGTCAGCATTTTTTATAATAAAGGGCGTGATTTCTGGTTATTCTAAGTGTGTGTAAACGATTAGTCTGAAACTCGCCCAATGAAAATGAACATGAAAAACCTTTGTTTGCGATTCGTGCTCGTGTGTTGCCTTGGCATCGTTTCACAGGTGATGAGTGCCGATAAGCTTTCCGACTATGACAGTCTGAAATTGCAACTCAACGAACATTCGCTTCCGCTCGTCAACCTGGTGGTGGACCTCGCACGAGTGACCAAGCCTGCTTACACGCAGGCTTCCATGGAGGTTTGTGACCCTCTGCGTCGTATGGACGGCAATGTTTTGACCCCCTTTCGCTGCAAAGTGAAATACCGTGGCAATTCTTCGTTGCGCTATGAGAAGAAATCCTTCACCGTCAAGTTGGTTGATGGTCGGGGTGAAGCATGTGACGCCAACCTTCTTGGCTTGCGGAATGACGACACATGGGTGCTCGATGCCATGGCCATAGACCGTTTGCGTATGCGTAATCGTGTGAACTTCGATGTGTGGAATGACATGTCGCGCACGCCTTACCAGACCGATTATGACCAGCGCAATGGCACGGTAGGCTTGTTTGTGGAGCTGTTTGTCAACGGCCATTATCATGGCCTGTATTGCCTTACCGACAAAGTCAATCGCAAATTGTTAGGGCTCAAGAAGGCGAAAGTGAGTGCACAGGGTGACACGATAGTTAGAGGTGTGCTCTATAAAGGCAACGTGTGGTCATCGGCCACCATGCTGAACGGCTATGAGACAGTGGACATGGGACAGACGGAGTGGAACGGATGGGAACTGGCTTATCCCGATGAGTTGCCGGGCCCGACTTCCTACGGGCCCTTGATGCGGTTCATAGACTACTGCTCCAAGACCACTGACCAACAACTGGTGAGTGGCGTTTCCCAACGGTTCTATATGGAGAATCTGCGTGATTATGTGGTGTTTCTCTTGTCGCAAGGCATTTGGGACAACCTCTTCAAGAATGCTTACCTGAGCGTGCCCAACATCCAGAAGGGCGAGCGTATGCTTATTACTCCCTGGGATCTCGACTATTCGCTGGGTGGCAGGTGGAACGGTGATTATACAGACATAATGGATTATGACCGCCTTCTCTATTCGACATCCCTGGTTAGCAGACTTTGGCGGGGTAACCTGGCGGCGTTCAAGAGTCTGGTAAGTGACCGATGGAAGGAACTTCGAGGAAACATACTCTCCCCTGTGACCCTTGATGCTCGTCTTGACGCTTACACTGACCAACTGGACAAATCGGGTGCTTGGCGACGAGAGTATGACAAGTGGAACGGAAATCCTGTGCCCTTGAAACAAAAGGTTAGTGAAGAGGTCAACTACGTGAAGGACTGGTATCGGCGTAATATGGCCTATCTGGATGATGTCGTATACAAGGGAATCGTTTCGGGCGTTGAGCATGGGAGGATGGATAGGTATGACGACAAAGAGCAGACGGCCGTCTATAATTTGGCCGGGCAACGTGTCTCGCGCGATTACAAAGGACTGGTGATTGTGCAAGGAAAGAAGCTGGTGAGAAAGTGATATGTCCTTGAAAAACATGATTTTTGGTTTTTTGCAAAATAAACTTGCCTAAAAATTTGGAGGAAAGAAAATAAATGACTACCTTTGCAATCGCTTTTCAAGAGTAAAGCTGAAAATGATGGCGGGATAGCTCAGCTGGTTAGAGCGTCGGATTCATAATCCGGAGGTCGTGGGATCGTGACCCACCCCCGCTACAAGAAAGTCCTGTAGGTTTTAAGCTTACAGGACTTTTTGTTTTCGGATGTCTTTGTGTAGGCTTCCAAGGCCTCTTTTTGGGGATGGCCGTGAAAAAGATGAGGGCCCGGCTATCGTGATGATGGCCGGGCCCTTTCATGTCAGTTGGTTGACTTGGGATGAAAACAGTTAGTTCTTTGTGGCCTTGAAGACAAACGGAACGGCCGAAGCCAGCGCGTTCTTCTGCAAGATGCCATTCACATAAATGGCTGCCTCCACGATTTGCATCTGCAGCAACTTCTTGCTGGAGTCATAGGCTCCGAAGGAATAGATATTGTTGCCCAACATGGCAACCTGTACCAAGTGATTCTTTCCGCTGTAGTTGAGCGTGAAGCTCTGCAGTGAAGGGTTGATGAAGAATGTCACGGGCGACACCTGCGTGAAGTCGATGTAGCACTTCATGTCGCGCGGAAGCTCAGCTTTCAGTGCGGCGGCCAGCTCCTTGTTGGTGATGTTGTTGGCCAACAGTGCCATGGGGAAGTTGCGGATCGTCATGACGGAGTCGCTCTGGATTTCCCATCTCACGGTGACAGTGTCCGTCACGTCACTCTTGTTGGTCGGGTTTTCGGAGGGATAGATGAGATCGCCCGTGTAAGTGCCCTTCACGACGTTGAAAGCCTGTGTCTTCTCTTGAGGCGTGAGACCTTTGTAACCAGGGTCGTCGTTGCAAGCAGTGAATGTCACAGCTGCCAAGCAGCAAATCATCAAAGCGATGAGATTGATCTTTTTCATGTCTTTTGTTTTTTATGATGATGTTTTATTGATGGACGTATTTTTCTGGTTCCATTGGTTAAACGCCTTGTTCTTCGAAATCTTGCATCGGAAGAGACAAAAATTGCAAATATGCTATCTCGTTAGGATGCGTTAGGATGCGTATCTTCATTTTGATGATAGACTGTGTGAGGCTTGAGGACACGGCCTTTCTGGCCTTTGCGTTGTTTTTTGTTCCGAGAGAGGCTATGTTTTTACTCATTCTTGTATTTTGAAGCAAGGTTTTATCCATTCTCGTATTTTACAAGTAAAAAGATAAGTGAAATCGAGTGCCGGCCACTAAAAATGGTTACTTTTGCACTTAATCATGCGCATATTCGGAAAAGACAAAGAACAGATCATCGTGCAGCTCTTCCGCCGGGGTGATGCCTCGGCCATGGATGTGCTATACGCTGAATATGCCAATTATCTCACTGCTATCTGCGCTCGGTATATCGCTGACGACGATGACGTGAGGGATGTGCTGCAGGAAGCCTTCATCAAGATATTCACCACTATTGATTCGTTCGACTATCGCGGAGCCGGTTCGCTGAAGGCATGGGCGAGTCGCATCGTCATCAACGAGTGTCTGCAGTGGCTGAGGCAACAGCGACGGTCGCCCATTGACCGCATGGAGACCGATCCTCCCGACTTGCCTGACGACGACCCTGAGACCGAAGAGCTGTCAAGTGATGAGATGACGCACCTCATCCGGCAGTTGCCAGATGGCTATCGGGCGGTGCTTAACCTTTATGTGGTGGAGGGTAAGAGCCACAAGGAAATTGCACAGCTGCTTGGCATCAAGCCCGATAGCTCGGCATCGCAACTTCATCGGGCTAAGAACATGCTCGCGCGCATCATTAAAGATTATAAACGAAATAGGCCATGAACAGGAATTGGACAAACGATACACAAAAGCTCCTTGGGGATGCCCGGTGCAATGCCCCAAAGGGGTTGTTGAGCGACATCAAGAAGGAGATGGCGCGTCGCGGCGTTCAGCCTGCTTATGGCGAACTGAGGGCACGCGTGGTCAGCCTGCGTGTGCGCCGATGGGGCGCTGTGGCCGCCACGGTGGCTGTGCTTGTGGGCATAGGCATCGTGCTGATGCCACGCAACTCTCAGACAAGCTTGCGACAGGTGGCCATGGACGCCCATCGGGCTCCATCGCTTCGCTTGGCATCACACGCTGCGGATGTGGACGCAAGCCCGATGGCCAGTGGCTTGCGCGCCTCTGTGGCGGCAACGGCCAGAAGGTGGGCGGAGCGTGTCCGTGTGACCGCCTCGCAGGTCGGCATGATGCGGCGAGAAAGTTCGATAGGGCTGCCGGAGGCCACTGACGGCCTGCAGGTTGCCGTGGCGAGTGTCACGTCGGAGCAACTTTCCGACAGGACCGCATATTCGGGAGACACCCCGCAACCATCGCAAGACATCGCAAGCAAGGCTGCAGACGCGAAAACGTCGCGTGACGGCGTGGCCCAGGAGGACTTGGTGGCATGGAACCGACAAGCTGCGGCGCACGACAGTCGCCCGGTGCAGGTCGCTGCCCATGTGGCTGGCATGCCCAGCCTCAACCTCTATGGCGTGGCCGGTGATCAATATATGCAGCAGTATGACGCGGCCCTCTTTGGTCCCAATGCCAGCGAGCAGGGCTCCTCTGTGCTCTCCGGCCTTGGCCATGCGAAGGTGGCGGGCATGAAGGCCAAGCACTGCCAGCCCATACGTGTGGGTGTGTCGTTGCGTGTGCCCATTGGCCTGAGATGGAGCCTGCAGACCGGTGTGGACTACGCCTACTTGAAGTCTGAGTTCAAGGATGTGGTTCGACCGAGCGATGTGGTCGGTTCGCAGAGCCTCCATTACATCGGTGTGCCCGTGAGCGTGAGTTATGATGTTTGGAGTACCCGCCGTCTCAACGTCTATGCCAGTGCAGGTGGTGAGGTGGAACAGCTGGTGAAGGGCACCTACAAGAGTGATGCGGGCGAGGAGCGCGTCAAGGAGAACCGTCCTGTGGTGAGTGTCAACGCTGCAGCTGGAGCTGCTTTTAAGTTGTCGCAGTCAGTCAGCGTGTACGCTGAACCGGGCTTGAGCTTTCATTTCAAGAATGGCAGTGGGGTAGAGTCGGCTTACACCGACCGTCCGTTAGGCTTCAGCCTGAATGTGGGGCTTCGATGGAACTCCAAGTAGATGATGGCTGATGTACACTGAATAGATGGCGACTGATGGAACCTGTTGGTTATGACGCGCGCTATTAAATAAGTTACAGAAGCGATAGATTTTGTCTCATTCCTGTTCTGTTGATAATCTTTTTTCTATCTTTGCAGCAGATAAGCTACAGCTCGGCATGACATTCAAGCAAGCTTGATGCTCTGCTCTCGCACTTGCATTATCTTTGCAGCTGAAAGAAACGACGCGCCGCGTGTGCGCCTAACCTTAAATTACAGAACAAATGAAGAGACAATACCTATTAGGATTGGACGTAGGATCCAGTTCGGTGAAGGCATCGCTTGTCGATGTGGAGACAGGGGCTATCGCGGCCATGGCGTTTTACCCGGAGCATGAGGCTCCCATCAAGGCTGTGAAAGCCGGCTGGGCGGAGCAGTCGCCGCAGATGTGGTGGGACAACGCCAAGCTGTCATTGCAGAAGGTGATGGCTGAGACGGGTGCCACTGCCGATGATGTGAAGGCCATTGGCATCTCCTATCAGATGCATGGACTGGTGTGTGTGGACAAGAACCGGCAGGTGCTGCGCGATGCCATCATCTGGTGTGACTCGCGCGCCGTGCCCTATGGGCAGCGTGCCTTCGATGCCCTGGGGCATGAGCGGTGCCTGAGCACCTTGCTTAACTCACCTGGCAACTTCACGGCGGCCAAGCTGGCATGGGTGAAGGAGAATGAGCCTGATGTTTATGAGAAAATCGATAAGGTAATGCTTCCTGGCGACTACATCGCCATGCGCCTCAGTGGTGAGGTCAATACCACCATCAGTGGTCTGTCGGAAGGCATGTTTTGGGATTTCTCCAAGAAAGCACCCGCCGACTTCCTGCTTCAATATTATGGTATCTCACCTGACTTGTTGCCCGATATCGTTCCCACCTTTGGCGTGCAGAGTGTTGTGTCGGCGGCTGCCGCTGCAGAACTGGGCTTGCGCGAGGGAACGCCGATTGCTTATCGTGCGGGTGACCAGCCTAACAATGCCCTATCGCTCAATGTCTTCAATCCTGGAGAGATTGCCTCGACGGCAGGTACCAGTGGCGTGGTCTATGGTGTGCTGGGTGAGGAAGGCTACGACCCGAAGAGTCGTGTGAATACTTTCGCCCACGTCAACTACACACGCGAGCAAACCCGCCTGGGTGTCTTGCTTTGCATCAACGGAACGGGCATTCTCAATGCTTGGACACGCCGCAACATCGCGCCCGAGGGGCTGGGCTACCAGGAGATGAACGACTTCTGTGCCTCAGTGCCTGTCGGCAGTGACGGCGTCACGGTCATTCCCTTTGGCAACGGAGCCGAGCGTGTGCTCGAGAACCGGGAGGTGGGATGTAGCATCCAAGGCCTTGACTTCAATCGTCATACACGTGCCCACATCTTGCGTGCCGCCCAGGAAGGCATTGTCTTCTCCTTCTGCTATGGCATGGAGGTGATGAGACACATGGGGATGGACATCCGCCAGATACACGCCGGCAAGGCCAACATGTTCCTGAGCCCCATCTTCCGCGACACGCTGGCTACTACCAGTGGTGCCACCATCGAACTTTATGAGACCGACGGGAGCGTAGGAGCGGCCAAGGGCGCTGGCATGGGTTGCGGCATTTATCGTGACCACGACGAGGCCTTCAGTACACTGAAGCGGTTGGCGGTCATCGAACCTGATGACCATAAGGCTGCTGCCTGCCTTGATGCTTACGCCCGTTGGAAAGACAGCCTAAGGCGCTTGGTCGACTGAGCGAAGGTAGTCGTTCATTTCAAGGGCTTTGTCGGTACCCCTGCCGCAGGCTTCCGAATATGAAGATCGCCTCAGATGCATTCATTTTTTTGTGCGTCTGAGGCGATTTCTGCGTATTATGAATAAAGAAGTGCGTGCTGCTAAGGTAAAGCGCATTGCTAAGATAAAGCGTGCTGCAAACAATAATGCATGTACTGCGAAAGATAGAAAGTGTCGAGCATAGCGAAACGCACATTACGAATAACGAAACGCCAAATCCTTATGATGATGAAAAGAACCCTTCTTGTCCTTTTGGTGGTTGTTCCCTTGCTTTCGTGGGGCCAATACCGCTCAGAAGTGTGGTGCCCCGACAATGGCGACGGCACCTATACCAACCCTATCCTCAATGCTGATTACAGCGACCCAGACCTTTGTGCCGTGGGTGAGGACTATTACCTGACAGCCAGTTCGTTCAATTGCATGCCCGGACTGCCCATTCTCCACTCACGTGACCTGGTCAACTGGGAGATTGCTGGCCACGCCCTCGACCGGCAGTTTCCCGACAGCCTGCGTCCTCAACATGGCAAGGGCGTGTGGGCACCGGCCATCCGTTATCATGATGGTTCATTCTATATCTACTGGGGTGACCCCGACCGCGGCGTGATGATGGTGCGGTCAAGTACGGTCGAAGGGCCATGGACGGAACCTGTCTGCGTGGTAGCGGGCCGTGGGCTGATAGACCCTTGCCCGTTGTGGGACGACGACGGCCGCTGCTATCTTGTCAACGCGTGGGCCAACAGTCGGTCGGGGTTCAACTCTGTGCTGACCCTCCGAGAGCTCAGTGCCGATGGTATGAAAGCCATAAGCAACCCTGTGATCGTGTTCGACGGTGGCAGTGAGAACCACACCACCGAGGGGCCGAAGCTCTACAAGCGTGACGGGTGGTACTGGATACTCTGTCCGGCAGGCGGCGTGGAGCAGGGATGGCAGCTCGCCATGCGCAGCCGTAACCCTTACGGGCCCTATGAGTGGAAACGTGTGTTGCAACGGGGGAGGAGCGGGGTCAACGGTCCTCATCAGGGAGGTTGGGTCCATACTGCGCAGGGTGAGGACTGGTTTGTGCACTTCCAGGACCGTGGGGCTTATGGTCGCGTGGTGTGGTTGCAACCCGTCGACTGGTCCAGTGGTTGGCCTGTCATGGGAAAGGGTGGCGAGCCTTACACCACCTACCGCAAGCCCAAATCGTCGTCGACCCTTGTGATGAATCCGCAGGAGAGTGACGAGTTCAACAGCTATGAGCTGGGCAAGCAGTGGCAGTGGCAGGCCGACTATGACCAATGCTTCGGCATGCCTACTGCCGATGGCCACTTCCGGCTGTTCACCTTCCGCCAGCCACGCCTTGACGGTGAGGCAAACTTGTGGAACGTACCCAACCTCTTGTTGCAGAAGACACCAGCTGAGCACTTCGTGGCCACGGCCAAGGTGCGGCTGGCTGCCAAGAACGATCGTCAGTCGGGCGGCATCATCATGATGGGCCGTGGCTATTCGGCCCTTGTGGTGACACGTCGTGGCGACGGTTTTGTGTTGCGACAACTGACGTGTGACAAAGCAGAGGAGGGCGAGGCGGAACGCGCCACCGACTTGGCATCGCTGAAACCCACGGCTCGCGATACCATACCCTATCATCCAGCCCTTTATCGTGACCTCTATCTACAGATGCGTGTTGCCGATGGCGTGGTGCGCTTTGCCTACAGCACCGATGGCCGTCGCTACCAGCCTGTTGGCGCCCCGTTCACCATGCGCCCCGGCAAATGGATTGGTGCCAAGATGGGCTTGGTGGCTGTCGAGGGCAATGCCGTGGGCGACTTGGGCCTACTGGATATTGATTGGTTCCGCATCACGCGCGAGGGCAATGGCCTGTGAGAGAAAAGCGACCGCCACTGGATGTTAGGGCGATGGTTTCTGCAACTGTCTCCAATGACAACAAAAAGCCGCCAAGGACATTTTGTCCCTGGCGGCTTTTGTCGTTAGTGTGCTTGATGGCGACGGGTTATTCTTCTTCCCAAATAGAGAATCTTTTGGCGTCGGCTTCAATGGGAGTTGAAGGGTCCGTCTCTTTGGGCGTCCCTCCGATGCCCAAGTTTTCACCGCTCTTGTCGGTGACGGTGATTGTACCTGCAAAAAGAGAGCTATCTGCTTGCATGGCCATCACCTTGATGCGTGGTGTTGTATAGACCTTTTTCATTGTGGTTGTCATGATTGGTGTCTGTTTACTTGATGATTACTTTCCTTACAGTTCCATCGGCCATCTTGATGATGTTCACACCTCTTGACATGTTGTTGCGGTGGTTGCCTTGCAGGTCAAAGATGGTGCAGTGGCTGTCATCCGATACATTGTCAATGCGTGTGGGCGTATCATTGATGTCATAGGTGATCGATTTGGCGTTGCTTCCTTCGGGCAGCTTCAGGTAGGCACGTGTCCCCTTGATGACGTTCTGGCTGCCGGTGGCGTGGTAGAACTGGTTGTTGGAGATGAAGAACGCACCTGTTGGTATGTGGCCTGCGGTGTACACGCCCACGAAGTTGATGCCGTTTCCTTCCTGTGTGGGCGTCTTGGTGTCCACTTCCACATTCTCCATGGTGATTTGTGTCACAGGTTCTTTCACCCTTACCAGATAAGGCCTTCCAGCCTCGATGACGGAGGCTGTGGCAAACCTCAGGTTGATGTTGCCATTGGTGTCAACGCTTGTGTCATCGGTGAGCTCTTTTACCTCCCATCCCTCTGGGACAGGCATGTTGAAAGGCAACACCAACGTGTTCCACTTACCATCAGCCTTGATGTTGCGGTTCACGGTGACCGTCGTGTAGTAGTCGGTTTGCGCCGCAAGGGTCTCGTCGGTCTCGTTCATGGTCAGTTCGTTGCCGAGGAATGTCATGTGGAAGTCGTCTGCCTTAAACCACTTGCCGTTGTCGCTGCCCAAGGCAATGTCGGCCTTGTGGTCGGTCACGTCAAAGTCGCCAGCCACTTGTGTCATGGTTCCTGCGCCTATGGCCGCGGCCTTTGCCGTTTGGCTGTTGACGGTGAGCGTTATGTCGTTGCCCGCATCCATGGCCACCATGGCCGTCAGGCGATACTTGCCGTTGGGCAGGCCGTCGATGCTTTGCTTGAGCGGTTGCACGGCATTGTCACCATTCCACGTGTTGAACAGGTGCGCCCCGTTGGTGCCCAGGGTCGTATATGTGCCATTGTCTTGCAAGGCTACCTTGGTCTCCCAACCTTCCGTGGCACATGTCCATCCCGTCATGTCACCCAGTTCGAAATCGGGGTTGGTGATGGCGAAAGTCATGTCCGCATTCTTTGAACGCTGGAGCTTGGCAGCTTCGCCGAGCAGGGCGTATACCGCTTTTTCCTCCTCCTTTCCGTCGCCTGTGTAAGAGCTTGCCTCAACGCCCTGCGCATATTCCGTAAGCTGTGCGTTGAGATGTTCGCCGGCTTGGTCGGTGAAGGTGGCCGCCTGTTGTTTTGCCTCGTCGAGTGCCAGTTTGATGCGGCCGTTGGCCAGGTCGGTGATGTACTTCAAGCTGAAGTTGTCCGCCTTGAAGAAACAGCCGGCCTGCGGCATGTACTTGTCGTAGTTGTCGCCACTGCCACCCACGGCACCGATGGTCAGGTTTCCGTCTTCCACGAGGAATTGCAGGGAGGTCTCTTTCATTGTACCCTTGTCATCGGCGACGAAGGCCTTATGACTGTGGTTGCCGATAAGAAACACCGATCGTCCGTCAAATGAAGTGAGCCATGCTTTCACCTCGTAGAGGCCATTCTTCACCCCACTGATGGTCTGGCAGATGTAAGGCGCCGTTGTCTCGTTGTCACCATTGTAAGAGTTGAACAGATAGTCGCCGTCGCATCCTTGTGCCGCATAGGTGGCGTTGCTGTTTGGCTTGACGTTCACGTCCGCTCCGTTGCCAGAGGTCCACCCCGTCATGTCGCCCGTCTCGAAACTGGGGTTGGCAATCAGGGCGGTCATGTCGCCCGCGGGGTCATCGTTGAGCGATGCGATGAGCGCCCGATGGTAAGCGGCGTCCACAAGCTCGCAGAGCACGTCCGCGTCAGCCTGCGAGGTGATGGCGTTGGCCTGGTAGCGATACATCACGGTCGAGATGTCGTAGACGGCCTGTCCAGCTTCGTTGAGTTGCTCCACTTTCTTCCAGGTGTCGTTCACATGCTTGGCCACTTGGTTCTTGTAGTTGATGTACGGGTCGACCTCCGTGCTGCCGTTGTCACCATAATAATAGAGTTGGAGATTGGCGACGGCGAGCATGCCGCTCTTGTTGCTTGATCCTGAACATTTTGCCTTGTACAGTTCGATGGTGGCGTCGCTGGTCTCGCTGAGCGTGGCTTTCACGGTGAGCTTGTAGTCGTCGTTTGACGCAAACACTTCAGAGGCTTTGATAGGGCCTTCGTCGGTCTTGCTGGCATCCATGCCCACGCTGGTATTTTGCTTGATGTCGGCAGATTGGCCTGCAAACTTGAAGGTGGAGGTGACCGTGTGGTCTTTGGTGGAGAATCCGGATTTTGCCCTTGACCTGTAGAAGGCCTCGACCGAAGCAGCATAGGTGCCTTGCGGCAGGTCGCTTATGGTTTGCGACAGGGTGATGTCTCCCGTGTTGATGAATGCGGCACACCAGCGATAGGTGGCACTGCTGTTTTCGCAGAAGCCATTGTAGCTGGGCGTGCACGAGAAGTTCCACCATCTTTGTGCGTAGACAGCCCCGCTGTTGCTTTGGTCAGTCCATCCTTCCATCTTTCCGAAGCTTGCGGCCTTGGCCAACGGTGTGGCGTTGAAAGGCTCGGAGGCAGAGGCTTGTTGCTTCATGACCTCCTTCAGCTTGGCTTCCGTCAGGATAACCCATTTCTGGTGGTCGTCGTTGACGTCGTAGGCTATGGGCTTCACGAGATTGTCTGGTCCGGTGGAAGCAAGCGCGCCGTGGGCGCACTTGATGAAATATTGGTATTCGCGGCCTGCAACAGGTTCAAACGTCCATGTGTTGTTGTCGCCATTGTCCATGTAGGGCTCTTCGGTTGCCGACAGCGACCCCTGCAGCGTGTTGATGCGATACTGCCCGTCGGTGAGCGTCAGTGTCAAGGGCATGGCCGACACGTCTTCCACGGCGTGTGTTCCCCAGTTGGCTCCCGCCTGCAGATATTTTCTGGTGGCCAGGTTCATGAGGAAGAAGGTCTCGCCTGACAGAGCCACCTCACCGGCACTGTTTCCCGTGATGTCAGGTGTGACGGCAGTGGCCACGTCGGGCAGCGTGTAGTCGTCCTTGGTGGCTGGAGTGGCCGTAGGGTCGGTGATGGTGAAGTTGACGGTCAGGGGATAGTGGTCAGAGGCCGTGAACGACGTGTCGTGCAAGAAGTTGTTGGCTTGTATCTTCAGTGGCGACTTTGCGTTTTCGATCCAGAAGATCTTGTCGACCACTTCGCCCATTTGCGGTCCCTTGTCACCGATCATGATGGCCGGGTCGCCCAGCTTCGGATAAGTTCCGCCACGCATCAAGTCAATCCAGGCATCGTGGATGGTGAAGTTGTCAACCGCGTTGAGCGGGTCAATGAGGTTTCCCTTTACGTCATCGCGTGTGTAACGGCAGTTGGTATCGCCCAGTATGAGGACGTGCCGCCCGTTGTCATGACTTTTGATGTAGCTGACCAGTTGCGTCATTTGCTTGGCGCGTGCGTCGATGTCACCCTGGTCATCCTCGGCATCCATGTGCAGACAGTAGAAGTCTATTTCCACGCCCGGCGCAAGGGTGATGGTGTAATAGCGGAAGCCCTTGTTGATGAGGCCGTCGGCGCCATGGTCGATTTGACCATAGTGGTCATTCCATTTCACTCGCGTCTCGTTGTTGAACTTCCATCCAGTCTTCTTGGTCAGCAACAGGCCCAGGCCGTCGGTGGAGTTTGTCAAGGTGCTGACCTTGCCTCCGTGTGTGCCTACCGAGTAGAGGTCGGCGATGGGCGCAATGAGATAGTCGTGGAAGTTGAAGTCCTCCGACATGGCCACGATGTCCCATCCCTTGGTGCGTGTCTCCTGGCCGATGGCCGTAGCTCCGGCTTCCTCTTTGCCGTCGGGATTGACGTTGATGCCCAGTATCTTGTTGGGCAAGCCGTCTACGTTCAGCGTAGTCGCGTTGAATGTGTAGCTTCTTTGCGCCGACAGTCTTTCAGGACTCCACAGAGCCGTGAGCGCAAGAGAAACCAGCAGTAGTTTTTTTAGCATAAAAAAGGTTGTTGGTTTTTACTTTGTGTGTATACGAATGCGTTAAATAGTTTGTGACAATGCAAAGGTACTCATTTTTTTACATGTTCCCCCTTAAAAGGTATGAATAAATTGTTAAAAAGAAAGAGAAGCCTTGGTTCCGCTTGATACTCTTGGTTGTTTGCTAATTGTCGTTTTTTTAAGGCTTTGTGATGTTGAAAAGCTTATAAAATCAACTAATCGGTGACAAAAAATAAAAATAAACAATATAGTGTTTGCGTTTTTTGTTTTTGTACTATCTTTGCAGGCGTATTAATTTTTAAATATTACACGCGCAATGTCAGCAAGTTCTTGCCCTTTGCGACCCTCACCTACATCTACGACCATGCCATGCTGATGGTCAACCTGTCGCTGAGCTATCGCATCAAATGGGGCAACAAGCGTGCGCGCGTCAACAGCAACCGCATGATGTACACGGAAGCGATGCGCATGAATAATTAAGACTGTCTGAGGTCTTTGTCGGTATAGTTGATGGATGCGTCGGCGTCTCCGTGGAGGGCGTCGTCAAGGTCGTCCCAGCTCTGGAAGCCCGCAAAGAGGGCCAGCCGGTCCTTGGCTTCCTTGGACAACTTGCGCTTGCCAGTGGTCAGTTCCCACAACTTCTTCAGCGAGTGGCCGCTGAGGTTGATGTGATGCTTCGAGCAAAGCGTCGATACATGTTCGAAATCCTCGGCCAGCATGTGTCCGGGCCGCGCCAACTTTGTTCCTGCAAGGGCAAAGAGACTTCTCAAATCGCGTTTCATAAATACATAGTCAACTAATACCGCGTGCAAAGTTACGAAAAGCAGAAAAAGTGGGAAAGCAAATGAGCGAAAATCTCATGATGGCTTTCCCACTTCTTCAGTTTTTTGTAACTTTGCGCTACCATTTATTTCCATCTTATCATACAATGAAAGAATACGCACTAAAGTATGGTTGCAACCCCAACCAGAAACCCGCCCGCATCTACATGGAGGACGGTGAGCTCCCTGTGGAGGTAATCAATGGCCGCGCCGGTTACATCAATTTTCTCGACGCGCTCAACTCATGGCAGCTTGTCAAGGAGCTGCGCGAGGCCACCGGCTTGCCCGCCGCCGCCTCGTTCAAGCACGTCAGTCCGGCAGGCGCGGCCGTAGGCCTGCCGCTGAGCGACACCCTCAAGAAGATTTATTTTGTTGACGACGTCGACTTCGAGCTCACGCCCCTGGCATCGGCATACGCCCGTGCTCGTGGTGCCGACCGCATGTGCTCGTATGGCGACTTCTGCGCCCTGAGCGACCCCTGCGATGCGGCCACCGCACAGCTCATCAAGCGTGAGGTGTCCGATGGCGTCATCGCGCCCGGCTACACGCCCGAGGCCCTGGAGATTCTGAAGAGCAAGCGCAAGGGCACTTACTGCGTCATTCAGGTGGATCCCACCTATGTGCCGGCCCCCATTGAGCACAAGCAAGTCTTCGGCATCACCTTCGAGCAGGGCCGCAACAATGTCAACCTCAACGACCCCGCCCTCTTCGAGGATGTGCCCACGGCCAACAAGACGTTCACGCCCGAGGCCTTGCGCGACCTGAAGATAGCCCTCATCACGCTGAAGTACACTCAGTCCAACTCCGTGTGCTATGTCAAGGACGGCCAGGCCATCGGCATCGGCGCCGGACAGCAGAGCCGCATACACTGCACACGCCTGGCTGGCTCAAAGGCCGACGAGTGGTGGATGCGCCAGAGCCCGAAGGTGCTCAACCTGCCCTTCAAGGAGCACATCCGCCGTGCCGACCGCGACAACTGCATCAACGTGTATCTCTCCGAGGAGTGCGACGACGTGCTGCGCGACGGCGCTTGGCAGCAGTTCTTCACTCAGCAGCCCGAGCCTTTCACACGTCCGGAGCAGAAAGAGTGGATCGCCCAGAACACCAATGTGTGCCTGGGTTCAGATGCCTTCTTCCCCTTCGGCGACAACATCGAGCGCGCCCACAAGAGCGGCGTGAAGTATATCGCCCAGGCCGGCGGCTCCATCCGTGACGACAATGTCATCGAGACGTGTGACAAGTACGACATCGCCATGGCCATGACGCATGTGCGCTTGTTCCATCATTAAATCCGAACGTCAGCAAATCACCATTCCGCCTTCCCTGCCCAAGATGGGGTGGGGAAGGCCTTATCAACACCCTTTACGACAATGGACAATTTCGAAGAGATCCTGATGCAAGGCATCCAGTTTGGCAGTGGCGGCCGCAGTGCGAAGAAGGACGACGACAAGGTGAAGACCAAAGCCAAGAAAAAGAAGTATATCACCGGCGCCCACGGCTCGGGCTCTGCACGTCAGAAGGCTAAGTATCGCGAGCAACGCGCCAACCGTAAGTCGCAACAGCGCAAGAAGTGACAGGACCGAGATTTGTGCGGTCACTTGCATTGTCATGATTTTTGGTCGAAAAGTTTGTCACGGACGGCAGATGAAATAGAGCGTGAAAATGGCGTTTTTTGCCGGTCGTGCCGCGATTTGCGTGGGGTAATTTTGCGATAAAGGGTATTTTATGTTGCGATAAAGGGTATATCGCGATGCGATTAAGCGTTAATCGCATCATGATAAAGGGTATATCGCAACACGATAAAGGGTATTCT
>ERZ808258.250-NODE-250-length-24054-cov-3.329139_pt1 | contig 24054 bp, 13 predicted proteins | sample MGYA00521280_ERZ808258 | MGnify/ENA primary metagenome ERZ808258 (study PRJEB31516, sample SAMN03275585) | gut metagenome | biome: mammalia-associated habitat; material: feces | host: Papio cynocephalus | place: Kenya | collected 2012-07-19 ...
TATGAGCATTTTAGAGAACTTTCTCGAGCTAGAGTTGTGGCCTTACACCAGGGTGATCCGGAAACTTTGCGCGTATGGCGTTGCATTGTAGATAAATCTTTGGAGCATATTTATAAGCTTTACGCTAGACTCAATGTGTTGCTTACTAGAGAAGATGTGGTGGGCGAAAGCTTCTATAATCCTATGTTGCCAGAAGTTGTGGCCGATTTGCAAAAGCGTTTTCCCGCTGGCAGTCGTCCCATGGAAGTTGTCAAAAATCAGGGTGCCGTTTGTGTCTTTATGTACAAGGAAGATGGTACTCCTATGTTTGCCAATCCTGAAGGCGAGCCTTTGCCTTTAATTATCCAAAAGACCGATGGCGCTTATTTGTACGCCACTACCGATTTAGCTTGCTTGCGTTATCGCACTCAGGAGCTAAAAGCCGATTGGATTATTTATACTACCGATTTGCGTCAAAGTTTGCACTTTAAGATGTTCTTTGCGGCTGGCAATATAGCTGGTTGGGTAGGACATACCAAGCTGGAACATGTACCCTTTGGCTCCGTATTGGGACAGGATAACAAGCCTTTAAAAACTAGAGCTGGGCGCAATATCCATTTGGCCGATTTGTTGCAAGAAGCTGTAGATATGGCTCGCCGCAATATTCAAACTGGGCAAGGTCGCGAATTTAGTGAGTCTGAAATCGAGGAAATTGCTGAAGCTGTTGGTATCGGTGCTGTAAAATATGCCGACTTATCTCAGAATCGTCTGAGCGACTATGTTTTCAGTTTTGACAAAATGTTAGCTATGGAAGGCAATACCGCTCCTTACTTGCTCTATGCTTACGCTAGAATTCGCTCTATCGTACGCAAAGCTGGCGAATTTGAGCTGGGCCATATGGTAATTTCTCATCCGGCTGAGAGACGCTTGCTTTTGCAATTAGCTCGCTTTAATGAAATTATCTCCCAAGTTGCTGATGGTTGGAGACTCAATTTATTGTGTGATTACCTTTACACTTTATCTGGCTTGTATATGAAGTTTTACGAAAATTGTCCAGTTTTATCGGCTCCTGAAGCTGATATACGCAGCTCACGTTTGACTATTTGTTCAGAAACAGCTCGCGTACTTAAGTTGGGTTTAAGCTTATTGGGCTTAAAAACTGTTGAACGAATGTAGCTTTTATTGCATACTTCTTCGGCCGAGCCTTTGGCTCGGCTCTTTTTTCTTAGGGCTTTTCGCTTTTGAGATGTAGTAGAAGTGCTACGTCTTATGAAGGGAGTGTCCAGAGAACGGAAATTACTCTATGGAAAAATTTTTACTTCGGCTTTTCTACGTAATTTTAATTATTTTTGGCGGACTGTGTGGCTATAGTCTTTCGACTCATACGGAGCGTTTTTTCGCTCAGGGGCTGCCTCCGAGTTTGCTCTGGAGCAACTCTGTAGCTATGATCCTATTTGGCATTTTGATTGGCTACATATTAGCTCCCGTATGTACTTTTTTAGTTATGAAAGCCGTAGTAGCTTTAGCTTCTGCATTAAAAAAACTTCCCGTACAAGAAGTTTTGATGGGCTCAATCGGACTTTTATTCGGCTTAATTGTGGCTTTTTTTGTTAATTTAGCTTTAGAAAAAGTTTCTTTTAATGCTATTCCGGTAATTGGCAATTACTTGGGGCCGATGTTTATCGTAATGAGTACGATATTCTTAGGTACTTTAGGGGCTTGGTTTGGCAGCCAGCTAGTTTATGTTCACGGTTTGGGCAAAGTCGTTTCGGTCAATGGCCTTACGGCTTCACGTATCGTTTTACTCGATACTAGCGTAATTATTGATGGACGCATTGTCATGTTGCGTGAATCTGGCTTTTTAGATGGCACTATTGTAGTGCCGCGTTTTGTTTTGCAAGAATTGCAAACTTTAGCCGATTCGGAAGACATGCTCAAACGCAACCGCGGCCGCCGTGGTCTCGATTTATTAAACGATTTGCGCAAAGCTGATGATATTGAAATTATCAATCGTGACTTCTCTGAACACGGTGTAGATGCTAAACTTATACAGCTCGCTTTGGAATTGTCGGCCCATTTATGTACTACCGATTTTAATTTAGCCAAAGTAGCTGCAGTTCAAGGAGTGAAAGTTCTTAATGTTAATGTCTTAACTAGCGCTTTAAAGCCAGTTATAATTGCTGGTGAAACCATGACTATTAAAGTTATCAAGGCTGGCAAAGAAGGAGGCCAAGGTATAGGCTATCTTGATGATGGTACTATGATAGTCATAGAAGGCGGACGTCGCTATGTGGGCGAGATGGTCGATGTTGAAATCGCTTCGGTAGTACAAACTGCTGCTGGGCGTATGTTTTTTAGTCGTTGTTTGGGTAAGAAGGGTAATACCACTCATTCCGGAGCTGTATCTACCAACTAGTTTTTGTTTAGCTCAGTTAATAAGTCAATATTCTCAGAAAATCAAAAGGGTGTGAAAAAAGTTATGTCTCTAAGTGTAATTATTACTGCTGCCGGAAGTAGCAGACGTATGGGCGGAATCAATAAATTGATGTTGCCTTTAGGAGATAAGCCGGTTTTGGCTCACACTTTAGAATTATTCAATCGTCTTGATTTTGTGGATTGTATTGTCGTAACCGCTTCGGCCAATTGCGTTGAAGAATATCGCAATTTGTGTGATGAATATGGAATTAACAAGCTTTTGACTGTGGTTGAAGGTGGAAAAGAACGCCAAGACTCTATAAACATAGCTTTAAATGTCTTGCGTCCTACTAGATGCCGTTTTGTAGCTGTTCATGATGGTGCCCGTCCTTTGGTAACAGAAAAGCTTGTTGCCAATTTATATGCTAATTTGTTACGTGGCAATTTGCCTGATGAAAAATATCACAGTCAAGTTGATACTCAGTTTAGTTACAAAGACTGGCTTGAGTTGGAAAAGAATTTGGACATTGGTAAAAAATTAAGCCACAAAGAACTTACGAAGAGTGGCCTGTGGGGAAAAGATGGCAAGGCGAAAACTCCATCTGGAAGTGCTATTTGTGGAGTAATTCCTGGCGTAGCTGTTAAAGATACCATTAAGCGCGTTGACCAATTTGGTTGCGTACATGATACTTTGAAACGCGCCGAATTGCGAGCTATACAAACTCCGCAAATGTTCCGCTTTGATACTTTAGTGCAAGCTTATGAAGAGGCTGAGCACAGCGGCTTTTTAGGAACTGACGATGCCAGCTTGGTTGAGCGTTGCGGTGGCAAAGTGTTGGTACTTCCTGGTGAGTATACCAACTTAAAAATAACTACTGTAGATGATATAACTGTAGCCAGACGTTTGCTGGAGGAAATGTATGTCTAATGAGGGGAACGGCCACCAAAGTAATGAGCACGACGGCTTGCAAACTGCTGAATTACTAAGCTACTTAGATGCTTCTTTGGCCGACTATGGTAAATATGTCAGTCAAATCGGCAGCTTAAAATATACGGCCGCTCAGCTTCTTTATTATCGTGACGAAGTTCAGGATATGCTGGATGCTTTAATTAACGATAAGGGTATCGATCTTAAAAGCCGTTGGATTAAAGTGCGTGAGCTTGATTTGCAATTGAGAGCTAAAGCCAGCATCTTTGTACAAGAAGTTGGCCATGCCAATTTTAAGCAATATCAGATAATAAATAATCCTCCCCTTAATCGTTGGTGGTGGTATTTGAATCGCACTACAGTAAACCTCGATCATAAGACGCCTTCTTGGCAGTGGTGGAAGAGAGATAGTAGCGGTATTTAGTCGCTTTACGGCAGTCTAGGCAAAGGCTGCTATTTTTTTTTTGTTTTTTTACGAATAGCCATTGACATATGATAGCCAAATGGTTATTATACTGTCGTTGCCCGCCTAGATGGCGGAATTGGTAGACGCGCGGGTCTCAAACACCCGTTCCCGCAAGGGAGTGCCGGTTCGACCCCGGCTCTGGGCACCATGAAAAGAAGAATCCAAGCAGCCTAGCCGCTTGGATTATTTTTTTTTACAGATACTTTTACGGATTTGGTTGAGCATGGATTCTCATCGCACCCCGCCTATTGTCGATACTGTAGAAGCTTTGCATTCTTTGATTGAAGAGTTGCGTGGTATCGAACTTGTTTCCATCGATACTGAGATGGATTGTTGCTATCACTATCATGATAGAGTTTGTTTATTGCAAATCTCTTCTCAGGATACTGATTACTTGGTGGATCCTCTCCATTTGGATCTTTCGCCTTTAAACGAAATTTTTGATGCTCCTAATTGCACGGCCATTTTCCATGCAGGCAATAACGATGTGCCTCATTTGCGTCGTGATAACAATATCGTTTTTAACCGTATTTTTGATACTTATGTAGCTGCTGAATTGTTAAATTTGCCTAGCAAAAGCCTGGCTGGTTTAATCAAGCTTTACTTCGATATCGATTTGGATAAACAGTATCAAAGGGCTGATTGGACTATTCGGCCCTTACCTCCGGAAATGGATCATTATGCCAGATATGATACTCGTTTCTTGATCGAGTTGCGCGAGTTGCTGCTGCCCAAGTTGGAAGAAGCCAATTTGCTGGGAGTAGCAGAACGCATGTGTGAGGGAATTGTAAAAACTCGCTTACCACATAAAGAATTTTCTCCAGACAATTGGGTTAATGTTAAAAATGTACGTAGCCTAAATGCTGCTTCATATTCAGTATTAAGATCTTTGTATATTTGGCGCGATCAGTTGGCTCGTGAGTTTGACTTGGCACCTTATAGGATCATGTCTGACTATTCTTTAGTCCGTTTAGCAGATTGTGCACCGGAAACAACTAAAGAAGTTCTTGATTTTTTTGCTAAATCTAGTCATTTAGAAATGATGACTAAGGTGAGTGATTCACTTTTGGCTGCTGTACGGCGAGGTGTAGAGGAGGGGCCCATAAGCTGGCCTCAAGAAAAACGCCATCTAGCTAATCGCTTTAGCGAAAAGCAACATCATATTTTTGAGCGCTTGCGCTCATGGCGCAATAAATATGCTAAATTGGGCAAAATTAACAGCGCCTTGCTGACTAACAAAATGCTTGAGGTTTTAGTTACCGAGTTACCTAAGAATCAGAGCCAATTAGAAAAACTTGATATAGGTTCGCCTGATCTTATTAAAGAGTATGGCTCCAAAATTTTAGAAATAATCAATTCATAAATAAAAAGTAATCGCCTGTTGGGCTAAAGGCCTAACAGGCGATTACTTTTATGTCTAATTAGGCTAGCTCAGCTAAGCGAATTGACAAACGGCGGGCAATAGTATCGAAAGCTTCTCCGGCCGGACTTTCGGGATCGGAAACCGCAATGGGAGTGCCTTTATCGCCAGCTTTGCGTATACCAATTTCCAAAGGAACAGCACCTAAGAGGGGAACTTGTAACTCTTTGCTCATATTTTCGGCTCCGTTAGTGCCAAAAATATCTTGCCTATCGCCGCATTTTGGGCATACATAGTAGCTCATATTCTCGATTAATCCAGCTATGGGAACTTTCAAGGCTTTGAATAAATCAACAGCTTTTACAGCTACGTTTAAGGCCAAATCTTGAGGGGTGGATACTATTACCGCTCCTGAAATGGGAGCCAATTGTCCTAAAGACATTTGGATATCTCCTGTTCCCGGAGGTAAGTCCATGATTAAGTAGTCTAATTCGCCCCACTCAACATCTTCTAAAAATTGTTGCATAAGGTTATGCAACATGGGGCCTCGCCAGAGCAACGATTTGTGACTGTCACCTAAAAGTAAGCCAACTGACATAATTTTTACGCCGTAGCGTTCCATAGGAATGAGCTTATGATCTTCTGTAGTAAGAAGCATGGCTCGTTTGATACCGAGCATAATTGGTAAACTGGGACCATACACATCGGCGTCTAAAAGGCCCACTTTGGCTCCTGCTCTAGCTAAGGCACAGGCTAGATTTGATGATACGGTGCTTTTACCAACACCACCTTTACCGGAAGCTACAGCTACAAATTGCTTGATAGATTTTCGTGGCAATGCTGTTTCGGAAGCTATCTTTCCGTAGGGGATTTCCTGCACAGTTTCCAATTCGCAAATCAGCTCTGGCAACTCTTGGTGCAAAGTTGCTCTTATAGAATCTTTTATTTGCCAAGCCATATCCTCAAAAGGAGTGGGGACGGACAAACTGATTTTGACATTTTTTTCGTCCTTGACAATTATATCTTTTACCAAGTTTAAAGATACTAAATCTTTAGAACCGTCAGGTAAGTTAATCTTTTTAAGTGCTTGCAGAATTTTTTCTTTCATAATATTTTGCCGTTTCAACTTTTAATTTTACAAAGCCTTTCACTTGGCCAATTCTGGTTGGCTAGGCTCTTCGACTATTTGCAATGCTTGTCTAATGACTTCTATTCCTGAGCCAGGCTTATAAGCATTTTCGGCCAGAAAACGTCTCCAAGCGTTGGCTTTAGTTTGATATTGATACAAGCCCAAAATATGGCGTACAAAATGGGAGAGCGCTATGCCTTGGGCCAAGCCTTCTTCTGCGTAGGGAATGACTTTCTCTTCTACAAATTGTCTTCGGCTTAAAATGGGGTGCTCTATATCAAAAAATAGTTTATCAACTTCGGATAAAAGATAAATATTATGGTATAGCGAGCGCCCTAACATAACTCCATCGACATATTGTAAATGTTGCAAGGCTTGTTCATTGTTCTTTATGTCGCCATTTATAACCCATTCCAATTCAGGATATAATTCTTTCAAACGGTAGACTTTTTCGTATTCCAGTTCTGGAATGGAGCGATTTTTACGCGTATCCAAATTCATATCAGCTTTGCGAGCGTGGACAATAAAGCAATGGCAACCGGCATGAGCATTTAAGTCGATAAAACGCAGCAATTCATCCCAACTGTAGTCAAAACGGCTACCCAAACGACACTTTAAAGTTACTGGCAAAGGAGAGGCTTGGCAACAAGCTTTGACACATTTTGCTACCAATGGAGCGTCGTCCATTAAGCAAAGGCCGAAATTGCCACTCATACCTCTAGGACTAGGACAACCGACATTAAAATTTATTTCTGCGAAGCCATATTGACTAGCTTTAGCTGCTGCTGCTCCCAGATCTTCAGGAATACAACCTATTAATTGCAAAGCCACAGGACCGGCCTTGGCATTATCTTCTAATTTTAGACAATACTGGCCTACAGTTATGGCATTAGAATGGACTAGCTCTGTATATGTAAGAACTTGCGAAGAGAGAAAACGGGCTATTTGACGAAAATGGCGGTCAGTTATGCCCAACATAGGGGCGGTACAGTAGCGATGGATACTAGTTTTTTTCACAATAAGTAAAGCCTTTGGAAATTTGCCTTTTATTAAGGTATAGAAAACAAAAGATGAAATATTAATATCGAGTGCAGACAAAAAGAAAGCCCGCGCTACTTGTTATTCTTTAGGTAGGCGGGCTTTGCTTTTAATAAAAAGCAGCTGGGCAACCGAAGTTATTTAACATCGAAGATGCGCATGCCTTTATCGGTGAATAAGAACATTCGTTTGCCATCGTTAGAAATGCGTTGTAAGCCGTAACCCAACTCATGATAGCCTTCAATAGGCTTTACTTGCCAGCCTTCATCTTCACGGGCATAGAAGGTTCTGGTGCGAGTATCTTTCTTGCTAAACTCGCTAAACATGGCCGTTTTACCGTCTTGAGAGAGGAAAAGATTGCGATACGGAATTTGCTTGCCAGTGGCAATTTCCACCTTCTTATTGGTATCAGCGTCGTAAAGCATCAAATCGAAGCTATTTTTATTGCGCTGTAGTGAGTAAAGAAGGCGATCGTTGAAACTCCACAAGCCTACAGAGCGATATCCTTTGTCGAAGGTTTTGAGGTTAAGACTAGGGTCTTTGAGCTCCCAAACGCAGTACTCAACATCGCCACCAAAATCATCAGCAAAGAAGGCGTATTTAGTAGAAATTAAATTTTCAATATGGAAATTGGCATCGCGACGAGCTTTATTCTGAGCCTTCTGAACTTCAGCTATTTTAGTGAAAGCTTCTACACCAGTTTTATTCGGATCTAAAATGGCCACTGAATTGCGCTCGGCATAATCGTCTTTGTCATAGAAGAAGCCGTTCACAATGAGTTGATCATTATAAATAGCAATAACCAAGGGATAGCAACGGAAACCAGGCTGACCAGCTTTGTGCTCCAAGATGGTAGATACTTTGCCTGTAGCTAAATCTAATTTTTGGAAAGTGGCTCCTGAGCGGCTAGTAAAAACTACAGCTTTACCATCAGGAGTGTAACTAACTTGTTCAATAATAGGAATATCTATATCGTACAAGCGCACTTTGCTAATGGCCAATTTGCTATCTATGTTCATAACGGCAAAACTGTATTTTTTGCCTTGGGCAATGCCTTCTTTGCCATTGTATAAGACGCCCAGTATAGATTGTCCATCGGGAGAAAAACAGACTGGCTTAAATTCTTTGGCGTCGATACCATTTCGCTTTAAGTCGGCTGCTGTAGTAAAGTGGTTGTCAGCTTGGGCCATGTCGGAACCAAATGTCAAGGTAGCCAAGCAGGCAGCTGCTAAAAATAAGTGTTTAAAACGCATTTATGCCTCCGCAATATCTTTACCCTGGCCGACGATAAGCCGGGCTTAGGATCCTAATTTGAAAGACTTTTATAAATAATTCTTGTTTCCTACTTGGCACATATTTTCATAGCTAAAATACCGTTGTATTGCGAATCTAACGTAATTATTATGCCAATTTTTTTATTAAATAAGTGTAAAATATATTCCATTGTCAAAAGAATAATTGTATACTAAATGTGCAAAAGTCGTTTATGGTGTGTCGCCAGCGAACAGCTATAAATTTAATTAGCGGCCACCTGAAGGGAGAACAATATGAATTACAAGTACATCGCTCTAGGACTACTACTATCTGGCGCTCTACTAGCTGCCCCCTCTTTCGCCGGCGTGACCGACGTAACCGGGGGAACCAGCAGGAATCTTTATAAGCATACCTACCACACCAAGGTGGATGCCCACGCCGACATGACCTTCTGGCACTACGACACCGATGAAGATGGCAATGATATCTCTTGGACCACTAGCGGTGTTATCGATCACGAGAGTGGTTTTATTGTAGGCAACCTTTCTGACAGTGCCGTACAAGCCGAGATCGCCAAGTACGAGAGCATGGTAGATACCTACCGCCACAATTGCACTTATAGCAACAGACAGATGGTTCTCGATCACTTCGAGAGTTCCAACATTGTTGATCAGAGCAAGGACGCTATCCTCGTGGGTGATATCGATGATTTGGCCAAGGCTTACAGCGCTCAGGGACATACCAACAAAACATTAGATGTCCACCAGTACCAAATTTACCAGATCAATGAAGCCTATACCGTTTCTCCTATCATTCTCGACTTAGATGGCGACGGCAAGATTGAAGCTTCTAACGGCAAGTATTTAGCTCATGCCAATTCCTTCAAGTCTGAAGGCGCTACCATGTTCGATTTCAACGGTAACGGTTTCCCCGTCTACACCGAGTGGGTCGGCACCAATGACGGTTTGCTTTGCCGTCCCAACGCCGATGGTACCATCAACGGCACCAACCTCTTCGGTACTGCCAATGGCTATGCCAACGGTTTCGACGAGATGTCTTCTTTAGACAAGAATAACGATGGCATGTTGAGTGGCGCTGAGCTCGAAGGTCTCTTCGTATGGCAAGATAAGAATGCTAACGGTATCGCCGATGCTGGTGAGCTCACTTCCGTACAGGCTTTAGGAATCTCTTCCATTAGCGTAAGCCACGACAATATGGTCGGATCTTTCGTCCGCAACGGCCAGACCTTCAAGTCTTTCGACTGGTGGCCTTCCGTTAAAGATGTCCGCCGCATGGATGTTGCTCGCTTATAGTAAAAAACGACTGTAGTCGGTTCTGAGGTTAAGCTTTAGTAGAGTTTAAGCTCTAGAACGAAAAGACGCCTCTCTCCCTGGGGTGTCTTTTTTTTTTGCTTTTTAGTTATATATTCAAGATTTAGCTTTTTAAATAAAAAGATCCGACCGCTAACTCTTATCTATATCACTATTGATAAGAGTTAGCGGTCGGATCGATGCTAGGCTTATTTAGATTGCATCCCGATTAGGCAAATATTTTAGCAATAATCCAAGAGATAATTGAAGCAACAATACCCAAGATAATCCACATGAACATATTGTCGTCATCGACAAAACTCCAGATGAAGATAGCGGCGCAAACCACAGTAAGGAATATCTTGAGAATGGAGTAGGGGCGATTGCCAGAGACTTCGCCAGTTTGTCCATTGATTACAAAGTGATAGACGGTACCTTTGTAGCGATAGCTAGAAAGCCAGAGAGGCAACAAAATATATTTATAATAAGTTTCGTAGAATTTGGCCTCTAAAGTATTTACCCGCGAATGGCTAGTACTATGTTTAGTTCTGATTTGTTGGTCAGCCATATCTTCAAGGGCACTTTTCAGCTCCTCTTGGGCTGCTTTCCAACATTCACTAACGCCTTTAGCGTAACGCTCAGAAATAAAACCAGCTACATATTCTGGCAAATACTCTTTGCAAGCTTTCATATCGAAAGGCTCGATATCTTTAATTAGATCAGCATTTTGCTTCTCTGCTGAAAGAATGAGCTTGTCGTCAAATTGGTGGCGAATTTCTCCTTTGGTGGGATACCAATCGATCTCAGTATGAGTATTGCCGTTGCTATCAGTTTCCTCGCGCTCTACGCCATATTCGCCTTTGTATTTGGCGTCACTGGCAGTATCGTAAGCCCAATAAGGGGCATACATACCGTTAATCTCGCCACGAGCAGCACGCTTTTGCAAGTCGTTGGGAGCAAACCAAAGGCCTTTAATCCATTTTGAAAACTCTTTGCCAGCTTTTTCTTTATCGACGCTAAAAGGAATTATTCCCTGAGGAGCCATCACTTTCTCTTCATCTTCTTGCGTAACTAAAGTTGAATCGCAATAAGGACAAGTATCAGAAATTTGCTTGGCGTCATAAATGGCAGAAGCACCGCAGGATTTGCACTTGACGACTTTCTTTTCGTCGCCCCAGTTGGTGTTGGCTTGCTCAGGAGCTTTATCAATAGGGATGCCGGGAATATTGTTGCCACTTTTATTACGTTTGGTATTGGCTGTTTTCTTCGAGCCACTATCGGGGCTATTGGAAGCAGCAGAAGCAGCAACACCTTCAATGGCTGCACCGGCAGCGGCGGCAGCCTTAGGAGGATCTTTTTTTACTTCTTCTTCATGTCCGCAATAGTCACAGACTAACTTTCCTGAAGTGGGACTGAAAGTTATAGGACCGCCACAGTTGGGACATTTTTTGTCTGTTTTTTCTACAGTTTTGGCTTCTGCCAATTGAACTTCATTGTCATCGTAATCTGCCATAACAACCTTCCCCGAAAAAAAGATACTTTTCGCCAGTTCGTTTAGGCAATTATTGAAACCTGCCTCGCTTTATCGCTCTTGATAGTAGTGGCTATTAGGCCACAAAATGCGGATTTTCTGTCAATTGTAATATTAGAGAATTTAGCTTTGTCCTCAGTGAAGAAAAAACTTAACTAGATAAAGTAAAATGCCAATAGTGGGATAATACAATCAAGGAAGAAAGTGGCTAATTGGCAAAGCAAAATGGCGATAAAATTTTGAGGCCGGAAAGCGAATAAAAGCCGAAATGGATAAGCAAACGACAAACAATTTGACAAGTATAGAGGCGCTCCGCCTTTCTGACGAGGAAGCTCGCCGACTGGCTGTAGATACAAGTCGCTCTTATATTGTGCAAGCTCCAGCTGGCTCAGGCAAAACTAGCCTTTTAACTCAACGCTTTCTAAAATTGCTCAGTGTAGTAGATAAGCCAGAAGATATTTTAGCTATCACCTTTACCAATAAGGCGGTAGGCGAAATGAGAGAGCGCATCTTAGATTGCCTTAAAGAAGCGTCTAGCCATAAGCAATGCCCTCAAGATGTACAATATAAAAAAGATAATTGGCTTTTAGCTTCCGCTGCTTTAAAGCGGGATCGGCAGAAAAATTGGCATTTATTAGATAATCCAGCCCGCTTGCGTATTCGCACTATTGACTCCTTTTGCAATTATATCGCCCAAAATTTACCTATTTCCAGTGGTATGGGATACAGTTTAGAAACTGATTCTGATAGTTATAAGTATTATTACCAGGCCGCTGTAAAGACAGTCAATGCACTCTTATACAATGAAGACGAGCAATATGCCGATTTAGCTGAGGAATTGCAAGATATTTTAGTCGATTATGATAATAGCCAGAGCCAATTTGAAGAAGCTTTGGCTAAAATGCTGGAACAGCGCAGTGATTTTGTCAAAATTTTTGATGCTGAAGTTTTTGAAAGTAGTAGCAATTACGCTGCGCTATATAGAGAGTCGTTTGCTAAATCGTCCGACGGTGGAGCCACTTGTGGAATCACTTGGCCAGAAGAAAAGTTACGCGAAAAAACAGAGGCTAATTATCGCCAATGGCGCGACGGAATTATCGCCGATTTGGAACAAACAGCTACAACTATAGATTCTGACTTTTGTGAAGTGGTTGAGAGGGCAGCTAGGGCACTTATTTTAGAGCATAATTCCGGTTGCGAAGATAAAATTAAACAAGCTGATAAAGAGGCGCCAACTTTAGTTTATGCTTTAGCTGGATTAGCTGATAGCCAACTGTTTAGCGAAAAAGATAAGCTGGAAGCTTGGCAAAAGTGGCAATGGTTAAGTATTGTCTTACTTAACAGCAGTAAAGATAGTTTCCGCAAGCAGATAACGGCGACTTCTTTACGTTATAATGGCAATCAAGATCAACTTAGTGGCATAACTAAACAAAGTAGCAAAAAAAATTATTATCAAGATTGGATAAATTTTGCCGATTCCAAAAGTCAAAGTAGCTTGCTTAGCGAGTGTGATAATTGTGAACAAAGAGATGAATTTATAGAGCTTTTACAACTAGCTTCCGACTTTGGCCCCGATCGATATACGGATGAGCAGTGGCAAAAAATAGCTAAAGTTTTGCATATTTTGGCTTTTGCTATTGATAATTTACATCAAGTTTTTGCTCAGGAAATGAAATGTGACTACGCAGAAATAAGCAGAGCTGCCTTGCAAGCTAGCGATCCTTATAATGCTAATGGCATTGACAAATTTAGCGTAGAAAATCCCATTAAGCATATATTGGTAGACGAATATCAAGATACTTCTTGGGAACAGTATAAGTTGCTGATAAATTTAACTTGCAACTGGAGCGAAGGAGAAGGGCGAACAGTTTTTTGTGTAGGCGATCCTATGCAATCTATTTATCGTTTTCGCGGTGCCGATGTAAGTGTTTATACTCATACTAAAGAAGTAGGTATTCGCAGTGAATATAATAGCTTAAAACTAAACGCTTGCACTTTGCATCAAAATTTCCGCTCAGTTGTCAATTTAATTGAAGAACTTGGGCATAGCGTCTTTCAACACATTTTTCCCGAGACTGGTTGCAGCTCCAAGGGAACTGTGCAATTTTCGCCCTCTATTGCGCCGCCAGATAAAATTTCAATTCAGCGTCCTATTACTGTTGAGCCTATCATTTCTTTTAATGAAGCTGAAAGAGGCAAATTGGAATCTCAAGGCTTAAAAATTGCTGAAAATTACGATCCTTCAGTCTATGAAGCCGAATTGATAGTTGCAAAAATAAGCCAATTGCGCCAACAAGAGCCAGAAGCTTCTTGCGCTGTACTTCTGGAACAAAAAAATTTGGGCGGCCATATTTTGCAAGCTTTGCAAGAGAAAAATATTCCAGTCAGTCAAAAAGATATCTTAAAATTGCAAGAAGCTGAGCCAGTGCCGCTGTTAATGGCTATAACGAAAATAATTTTGGATCCTTTAGATCGTCCAGCTTGGATTATGCTTTTGCGCTCTCCTTTGCTGGGATTAACTTGGCAAGACATTTGTGCTATTGCTGAAAGATATATTATTAAAGATAAGGATACGATTAAATATTCTTGCCCAGGAGATTTCTGGTCGGCTTTAGGAAAATTTGTCAAAAACAAACAAGCCGAAGCCAATTTGCTTAAACGTTGCCGCTCCTTGTACTTGGCATTTAAGGCTGCTTTTAAAGAACGCCGCAGCTTTACTTTAGCGCGTTCTGTGGAATGCTTATGGCGCAGTTTAGGTGGTCCAGCTTACTATCGTGATATAGAATTAAAAGTGGCTCAACAATACCTTGATTTTCTTAACAAGTATAATGAAAGCAATACTTGGCCAACTTCAGATTCTTTAGATGACGACTTAAATGATTTGTATGCCGATACGCTTACAGATATTGGCAATCCTGTGCAATTTTTGACTATTCACGGAGCTAAAGGTCTAGAATTTGATTATGTTTTCATTCCCGGATTAGGCAAAAAAAGAAAGCGCAATCATAGCGTCAGTATGTTAGAACATGCCTCCGTTATCTATGATAACGATTTTAGGAGCGACGGTGGAAATAATAGTATGTTGCTTAGTTATGGTCGGGAAGATACGCCTATTGGAAGAGCTGTTAAAAATCTTGCTGATAATTTTGATGAAAGAGAGAGAGTTCGTCTTTTTTATGTAGCTGCTACCAGGGCCAAAAAGCGCCTTTTCATTTACACTTACATAAAGTTTACTTTTGTTAAAGGGCTTATCGATAGATATTGTGTTCTCAATAGTGGCAAAATTTTAAATGGTCGGCTTTTAGATTCGCTTAGCAAATTTTTCCCCGAACAATTTTCTAAAGTCGCTGACGCAGCCGCTTTGGGGCAAATCTACTTCGAAAAGTGCCAAGCAATGTTCGAGGCTATAGAAAGCGACCTAGAGGCAGACAACAAGATTCCGCGTTTAAAAGTAACTTGGAGCCAAGAGTGTGGTTTAGAAAAATATTTGCGTCCAGTAAAGTTCGCTGAGCATAAAGGCCTAGAATTGGTCAGGGAAAGCAACTCTTTATCAAGCGGTGGAACCAGTAATTCTAGAACTGCGGAAAAATTTGTGCGTAAAGTTTCCGACCATTCCATAAAAGCTCAACTGGGCACCATAATCCATTATGCTTTTGAACAATTGGCTCAATATCCGCCTATTAAAGCTGGAAGCTGGGATACAGAAGAAATAGTTACTGCATTTAAGCCAGTAGTAGATAAAATGTGTGCCGAAGAATTTTCGGAAAGTCGGCGCCAAAAATTGGCCGATCGGGCCTATTTGGCTATTCGTCAGTTGCTTAATTCAGAAAAAGGGCGTTGGATTTTGCGTTGTAGGTCTCAAGCTAATTGTGAATTGGCTTTTTATGCTCATAAGCAGCTTCTCCAGGGAGCTTGTGGTGAAAATATGGGCACAGAAACGTGCTTTGAAGTTGAAAAACGTATTTTGGATAGATGCTTTGTGGAAGGCGATACTTTTTGGATTGTCGACTATAAGACTAGTTGCTTGCATACTGGCGAGACTGCAGCCGACTTCTATAAGCGTAAAACTAATGATTATAGAGAACAGTTGATAGCTTACAAAAATATTGTGGCTGAATGTTTCCCTCAATATAGAGGCAAGATCCGTACCGCCCTTTATTTCCCTCTCGCTTTTGAAGGGGAAGCCTTTTGCGAAATTGTTGACTCTAACTAGGAACCAAGTTGCGGTCCGTTGTCAACTTCGTCGCCTATTCCGCCTATATGGCACAATTGCTTAAATTGGCAATTGTTACATAAGGCTTTATTTTTGGTGCGTTGACAATTGCCTTGCAAGTATTGAGTAGCTAAGGCTTGGAAAGTGGCTTGGCAACTAGCTTTAAAAGTTTCCCAACTTCCTAAATTATCCTGACTATGGCGTGAATTGGTTTCGCTAGCAAGAGCACTTTGCAAATTGACTTCAATATTTTCATCGCTAAAGTCGGCTTTACCAACGAAAGTTTTTGCTTTTAGCTTGGCAAATAATAAGCCTTTATAGTTGTCTTGATCTGAGGCAAAGGCATAAAGGGGTAATTGATAGTCTCTTTTTTGATGGTTAGTGGCAAAATCGTCGCTAGGATCCCAAGCATTGACTATGGCATTTTTAGCGTTGCCAGTTTTGTAATCGATAATAACTTGGCCGAGAGCTTGTTGCTTATGTTGCAATTCATCAATACGATCAATAGTACCGGAACAAACCAACGCCGAGCAAGGCAACTTTTGCTCGGAATTAGCACAAATAGTTAAAGTGATCGGTTGCTCTAAAGCTACCACGCTAAAATCTTGGCGCACATGTGGATTAAGCTCATATTTAAGCCAAGCTAACAAAGTGGCTGTAGCTGCTTTTTCTTCGTTATCTAAAACATATTGACTTAAAGCTTTATACTCTTCTGTTTGTAGTATTTGGTGGACTAAATCTTTGATCTTAACTTCTAAAGGATGAAAATCGATTTGTTCACACTCTTTATATGTAGCTTCGTCCAAGCCGAAAATAGATTTGATAGCTTGGTTGCGACTGGAAAGGCCTTGGTTATTAGGCTCTTTTTTATATTCTTCCCAGAATTTTTGCAAACACTTATGTAATAGGTTGCCGCGATCTAAACTTGTATCGAAACCGTTTTTTACTTCATCTTCAATTGTAGAGCAACCTAAACGATGGCAAAGCAAAGCTTGTAAAGGGCAATTGGCCATAGAACTGATAACTTTTACGCCACCTTGGAAAGATAAAGTGCCATCTTTCTCCAATTTGTTGGGACGAGCTGGGCCTGGAGCTACTTCCTCGACAGCTTCGCAAACATTTTCCGCTTGTTCGGCGGGCCAAGGATATAATCCATAAACGGCCAGAGGATTAGAATCTATGGTCGCTTTTGCATTTTCCTTTATATTGGCTACTTCCGAAGTGGTTAGCTCTGAAGTGGAACTATACAAATTGCTTAGTTCGTCATAATTGCTCCTTAAAGTACATTTTAAGGAAGGTTCTTTCCATAGGGGGCTGACTTCCACAGCTACAGTGCTGTCATTTTTGTTAATATTGTTGGCAAAAGAGAGAGTAACTTTGTCGGCGCAATGTCTGAGAGTTTGTAAGGCTTCAGAAGCGGCCTTAAGACATAAAGAAGCGCTGCCTTGAGGCCAGCCTAAGTCGGCCAGAAGTTGCTGGGGAATAAAACCTTGATATTTTACTGGAGTGGGAAAAGTTTCGGAGTTAAATCCTAAAAGGATAAGCTCTGTAAAATGGCGGCGTAAAGCTTTACGCAAATTTAAGACATTAAATCTGGGGGCTTCTTCGGTGCATTGGGAAAAAGGCAACTTGACGTTGTGTAACCCTAAGCGCAAATAACGCCTAAAATCACTAAAAGTTAAGTCCTCTATTGAATAATAATTGGTTAAAGTACAAAAAGAACGCAACCTAGACATGTAGGTAAGGATAATTAGCGTGGCGTTTGATTCTTGAGGACAAGTAAACCACACCTTAAGTAGAGAGCGGCAATAGTCGATCCAAATTGGCAAAGGATATTTTTGCTTGCTGAAACTTACGCTTTCAGAGGGCCAAGCGATAAGTTTGTCTTTAGCTTTAGCTTGTAAAGAGAGCTTTTGGCTTTTAGCATCAGTAACAACTTGGCGACAGTTTTTCTTGAGCTTTTTAAAACTTTGGCGTAATAAGGCGCTTTGCTGGGGAGTAAATTGAGCTGTTAAGGCAGCTAAATTGGCTAAGTGTATACATCCAGTTCTTTTGGCCAAGTCGTAGAGATCTTTTAAACTATACTCACTGCGAGGATCTTGGCGGATTTTTGCATATAGATGGCAGCGTTGAGAAAATTCAGCTTGCGAAGCGTAAATAAAACTGTTTTGCACTAAGTTTAAAAGTTGCCAGCGATTTAATTTCTGTCCCGCAAACAAGATAACTGTACTGAGATCATTTCCCAGAGGAGTGCTTAGTAAGTCTAAACCGCCACCGGCTTTGTAGGAGCGTTTATTGTCTCCCTCGATAAAAAGTATTTGCGGATTGATATATTTATCGAGCATAAGATAAAGAGCTTCGTTACGCTGAGGGACAATTAAAGCGACACTATAGTTGGGATCTTGTAATTTTAGCTTAATATAATTGACAGCTTGAGCTAGCTCTTCTTCGAAATTTTCAAAAGGAGAAACTACTTTGTCACCTTCTAGGTTGCCTATTAAGTTGAGTTCTGGCGCAGGAGTATTTTTATAAATAGGCGTTTCAATGTGAAATCCCAAATCGGTCAGAGCTTGTTGCCAAGCGGCAAGCTGAGGGTAAGTATATTCGATAAAATTAGCAAAAATTAGGCGTTTTCCAGTAGGCAAAGCTTCAGGAGGAAGCAACTTCATAAAATAAATGAGTGCGTTAGGTAATAGTAAACCACTTAAAGAAGAAGCTTCTTCCATATTGTGACAATACTCTTTAGCTATTTCGATAAAGAAACTATGATCTTCGTTAATAGCATGTAAATCTTGGCCGCGATCTTGTATGTGGTTAATAAAGTCTTGAGAAATTTGGGAAAAATCACTATTGGTTGAACGTGCAGGAAAAATTTCTGCGTAATAGGGAAGTTGAGGCGTACAATTATATTGGCAAAGCAAACGCCAACATTTGACGACTGCTGCTGATGTCCCCTCTACGTTTAGAAGCTTATGGTCGTGCTTTTCATTCCACTTGTGCACTAATTTGCCCAAAGCAAGTCGCTCACTGAGAGGATCTAAAAGTTTGGGCAAGTCGCAATTTAATGAAGCTTTATGCAAATGAAGCCTGTTCCAAAGCTCTCTAGTCCAAACTGCAATAGTATGTATATTAGGGCTAAGCCAAGCTTGCTTCCCTTTATCCAAGCGATCTTGATTGAGTTGTTTTACAAAAAAATCTAAATATTGACTGTCCTGAACAATAATGGTGGCGGTAGGATCGTTATTGATTAAGTCTATAAAATCTGCAGTCGTCTGGTAAGTTCCGTTCATAAGTCAACTATTTTAGACGGAAGCAAATGAATCCTTGTACTATTTTTGTCAATAGCTATCCAGCTTAAAGGATAAACTGCTAAATAAGGAAAAATGAAATTTATGGATACAGAGATTAGCACTATCAATAATGGAAATAGCCGCGAAAGCGAAGAAGCATTGCAAGCCGATCTTTTTGCTTGTGAAAATAATGACCATGTTGAACAACCTAATGAGCAAGCACCGGCTGAGCTTGAAAAAACGGCCGATCATGCGGAAATAAAGGCTGATTTGGAAGCAACTCTCGATTATTTAGAGCGCTTCCTGGCTCATTGCGTAGAAGAAAAGCGGGAAGGTCGAGAGGGCATTGCTGAGGACGAATTCAAAGCTTTAGATACTGTTTTTTCCTTACTTAACAAATTCAAAGAGGAGCCAGACAATGCTCGTGCTTTTAAGCCTACAGCTTTATTGCGCAGTTTAAGTGCTCTAATCAATAAATACAATGACGCTTACTATAATCAAGATGATAGCCGAGTTGACGATCATCTTTATGATGTGTTGAAGCGTTGCCTAATTTATTTTGAAAAGCATTTCCCTAAGTCAGTTAGTCCCGATTCTCCTAGCTCTCGGATTGGAGGACAAGCTTCGGATCGCTTTCCTAAAGTGGAACATAAAGAGCAAATGCTCTCTTTAAATAATGCTCTCAATATTGAAGAATTGAGAGAATTTGACAAAAAAATTCGCGAGTCGGTGGGAGAAGGGGAGCTTTCTTACGTAACTGAGCTCAAAATTGACGGTTTGTCCATGAGCTTAGTTTATGAAGATCGCCAATTGGTTTTGGGCGCTACGCGTGGTAATGGTAGTGTAGGTGAAGACGTTACCGAAAATGTGAGGCAAATTGAAGATATTCCGCAGAGTTTACCTGATTTTTGTCCTGCCGATCGTTTTGAAGTGCGTGGCGAAGTATATATGCGCCGCTCTGTATTTAGAGATATCAATGCTCAGTTGCCGGAAGATAAGCAAAAGGCTAATCCGCGCAATTTAGCTTCTGGCTCGTTGCGTCAGCTCGATCCTAAGATCGTCAAAGAACGCCGCTTGAGCTTTTTTGCCTACACTTTAATCAATCCGCCTGCCGAAGTACATTCACAAAGTCAAGCCTTAGCTTATTTACATCAAGCTGGCTTTAAAGTTTGCCGCAGTTTGCAACCCAATTTAGAAGGCGATCCTATTGCCCACCATCATAATATTGATGAAGTTATCCAATTTTGCTTAGATTGGGGTGGCAGTACTCAAGAGCTGATCGACTTCGATATTGATGGTATTGTCGTTAAAGTTGACGATTTCTCTTGGCAAAAGAAGATTGGCCGTGAGGCTACTGCTCCCAAGTGGGCTATAGCATATAAATTCCCTCCGCGTGAAATTGAAACCGTTGTGGAAGATATTATCTATCAAGTAGGCCGAACTGGAGCTCTTACTCCTGTAGTTATTGTTAAGCCTGTGCGTCTAGATGGCTCCACAGTTAGCAGAGCTTCTTTGCATAATATTAGTTATGTGCGTCGTTTACGTGTAGGCGACACGGTGGCTATTTATAAAGCTGCAGCTATTATTCCGCAAATTAGCAAAGTTTTGCACGGTCAAGGGCTCAGGCTTATTGATAGATGCCCTAGTTGCGGTACCAAGCTAGATGTCAGCGAAATTACCGTATTAAATGACTATAACAATGTCAAAGAATTATGCTGTCCCAACGTGTGCTGTCCTGAGAGAGTAATTGGCACTCTGGAATATTTTTGCTCGCGCAAAGCTATGAATATCGACGGCTTAGGGCGCAAAATTATTGAAAATTTGGTACGTGAGTACCAGCTTCATCTGGCTGGAGAATTATATTCACTTACTGAAGATGTTTTGGCCTTAGCTTGTGGCAGCAAAGTAAATGCTAAGAAGATCAAAAAGCAAATTGAAGACAGTTGCCAACAGCCTTTGGCTAATTTGCTTTGCGCTCTGGGTATAGAGGGTATTGGCGACAGGTTTGCTATTGCCTTAGCTGGCCACTTCAAATCTTTGGATAAGCTTATTGAAGCAACTAAAGTAGGCCCGGACGGTTTGCAAGGCGTGCCCGGATTAGGGCCGATTGTAAAAAAATCTCTGGTTGAATATTTCAGCCAAGAGGACAATTTGGCCAATATCGAGTTGTTGCGTCGAGCTGGAGTAAACTTTTTGGACACTGCTTCCGAAGGTAAGGCTCAAACTCTCAAAGGCTTAACTATGGTTATTACCGGAACTTTAGACGGATTCAGCCGCGACGGAGCCGACGCTTTATTGCGCAGTCATGGTGCTAAAGTAACTAGCAGTGTCAGCAAAAATACTGATTACTTGGTAGAAGGTACTAAGCCTGGCGCTGCTAAACTGGCAGCAGCCGCCAAGCATAATGTAACTATTATCAATCAGCAGCAGTTGATGATTTTAATCGATAAAGGCAGCTTGGAAGGCGAAAACGCTTAAGCAGCAAACAGTCGAAGGTCAATTTTAGTTTTTTTACATCAAATATCAGGAAAGAGGTTAAATATGCATAACGTAATTAACGTTACTGACAATATTTATTGGATGGGCGCCAACGACAGGCGCATCAGCCTTTTTGAAAATCATTTTCCTTTGCAATTCGGTGTCTCTTACAACTCTTATTTCATTGATGATGAAGAGACTGCCGTTATGGATACGGCCGACGAAGCCGTTTTAACTCGCTATTTCGAAAATTTGGAATATGCTTTACATGGGCGTAAACTTAACTATTTGATCGTTCAGCATATGGAACCTGACCACTGTGCTGGTATTGCCGCTGTCGCTGCCAAGTATCCTGAAGCTAAAATTGTAGTTAATGCTAAAACTTTAACTTTCTTAAAGCAATTTTTCCCCGAAGCTAAAACTTGGCCCGATCGCTTTGTAGTAGTTGGCAATGGCGAAACTTTGCAAGTAGGTAAAACTTCCTTAACTTTTGTCTTTGCTCCTATGGTCCACTGGCCAGAAGTTATGGTTACTTATGATTCTACTCACAAAGTGCTCTTTTCCGCTGACGCTTTTGGTAGCTTCGGTGCTTTAAATGGCAATATCTTCAATGATCACGCCGATATGCGAGCTAATATTAGTGAATACCGTCGTTATTATACTAATATTGTTGGTAAGTATGGTATGCAAGCGGCTAGACTCTTAAAAGCTGCTTCCGGTTTGGATTTCAAAATTATTTGCCCTTTGCATGGTTTAATTCTTCGCCAAGATTTTGCCTATATCGTTGATAAGTATACGAAGTGGGCCACTTATACTCCGGAAGATAAAGCTGTCATGATTGCTTTTGGCTCGATGTATCATCATACCGAAAACGCTGTCGAAATTTTAGGCGCCGAGTTGGATAGACTGGGAGTTAAGAATATTAGCATCTATGATGTGTCGAATGTCGATTGTGCTTATCTAGTGGCTGAGAGCTTCCGTTGTAGCCATTTAGTATTTGCAGCCCCTACTTATATGAATGATTTGTATCCGCAAATGGCTCATTTGTTGCACAGCTTGCAAGCTCATGGCCTTAAGAATAGAGATGTGGCTTTAATAGGCAACGGCTCTTGGGCACCGCAATCTGTTAAAATCATGAATGGCTTCATGGAAAAAATGAACGATATGCGTTTAATCGGTTCTGTAGAGTTCGCTTCTGCGGTCGATGATCACAATGTGGAAGAACTCAAGCAATTGGCTGCCAATATCGCTGCTTCTTTGCAAGCTTAAAGTTTAGCTATCGTTGAAAAAAAAGGCTCTGCTTCTTATTTTTATTTGAAGCAGAGCCTTTTAACGTATTAGCACAGTACCTTGGCCAATCCGCCTTCAGCGGTTTCTTTATATTTTGAGGACATTTCTTTAGCCGTTAAATTCATAGCTTCTATGCAACTATCTAAGTCTACCATATGGCTGCTGGCCGCTTCATCTAGGGCTATACTACTGGCTGTCCAAGCTTTGATAATGCCGAAACCATTGCGCTCTATACAAGGAATTTGTACATAGCCGCCTACAGGATCGCAAGTTAGTCCTAAATGCTGCTCCAGGGCTGATTCGGCTGCGTGCTCAATAATTTCCGCTTTGCCTCCGCGGTAATTGACTAGTAGAGCAGCCGTCATAGCAGAAGCTACGCCAACTTCGGCTTGGCAACCACCTTCAGCGCCGGAAATTGTAGCGTTTCTTTTACATAAAAATCCGATAGCTGCAGCCACTATAAGGCTTTCACAGACGCGGCGTAAATCGTGAGCGTTGCGATTAAGCAAAACTTGTACAGCGCCAGCCATCACTCCAGCCGAACCGGCAGTTGGAGCAGTACAAATGACATGGCCGCGAGCGTTTTCTTCGCTTACAGCTATAGCTACAGCTGCTACGGCAGTAATAGCCATTTCGGCGGAAAATTCCAAGCGGCTTTTAAATTTATCCAATAAGCGGCGAGCTTTACTTTGCAAACCTAAAGGGCCTGGAAGTTTGCCTGTTTTGTGCATACCGCTCATAGCTGCGCGTTGCATAACTTGAACGACTTTAGCGGTAAATTCCATGACTTCACGCTCGCTTTTGCCTGTCAGAGCCATCTCGTTAGCTAATAAGACGTCAAAAAGTGAGCGCTCTTCATTTACATAACTTTTGAGCTCTTTGAAAGTTGTATAAGGGTAGGGGGGTAAAGGTTTTTTCTCGGGTTCATGTCCTTTCCACTCTATAAAACCGCCGCCTACAGAATAATACTCACGCTCTAGCAATATTTGCCCATTGGAGTCGTATAGCTTTATTTGCATGGTGTTAGGATGGTAAAAATTGCCTACGGTAGCTCCGTAAATAATATCATCAACAGCCAAAAAAGTATGAAAAGGCCCTAAATCTAAGGCATATTTTTTGTGACGATTCTCGGCCAACTCGTCTAAAAAATCTGGATCGCAATTCTCTGGCTGTTTACCTAAAACACCAGCTAAAACGGCTCTGTCTGTGCCGTGACCTTTGCCAGTAGCACTTAAACTTCCCAGCAAAGTTACTTCCAGTTTGGCTGCTTTTTGTAATAGCTCTTCCGTTTGGTTCGACATCAATTGATAAAAGTTGTCCCCCGCCAACATCGGGCCCATAGTATGCGAACTTGAAGGGCCGGGGCCGAATTT
>ERZ808258.253-NODE-253-length-23965-cov-4.063948_pt1 | contig 23965 bp, 22 predicted proteins | sample MGYA00521280_ERZ808258 | MGnify/ENA primary metagenome ERZ808258 (study PRJEB31516, sample SAMN03275585) | gut metagenome | biome: mammalia-associated habitat; material: feces | host: Papio cynocephalus | place: Kenya | collected 2012-07-19 ...
AATACTATTTGAGAAATTAAGCTACATTTTACCCACACGAATCAACATAGACCCTTTATTTCAGATAATACGGATGATGTTTTGGATTATTTGAAAGATAAGAATGTGTTGAAAGTTGACGAGAAGTATACCTCTATAGCCTTTTTCTTAGAACATTTGAAGGAAAAAGGTGATAGGTTATTTGAGGTGGCTAGTGATATGTTTTGGGGATCCGTAATTGCTGGCTTTTTAAATCGAGACGAAGAAGATATTAAGGATAGTGGAGAAATTGGACGAACAGAATATTTCCTTGATACTTCTTTGGTATTAGGATTACTTAAGTTATCTTCTATAACGATAGAAAGATATGCTTATGACTTATATCAGTCGCTGTTAAATTCTAAGGTGATAATGAGAATTCACCCTGTAACGATTTATGAGATTAATAGTATATTGCAGTCTGTTGAAAGAAATGGAGCTTTCCCAAATACAGATATTTCTTTTGCAGTATCTATATATAATTATAAAAATTCAGATATAGCAGCTATAAGAGCAAACTTAGCAGAGCGGTTAGATGAAATGTCTATTTCGCTATTCCCGAACGTTGATGCTAATTTTATTTCAACTATTACAAGCCGATACAAGGATAAAAGTATAATAAAACGATTGGCCTCGTCTCGTGGTGATACTCCTGGAGAACATGATAATTTCCGAGAAGTTCATGATGTTTATATGCATGACTATATCCTAGAGCGTCGTGGTAAATTACTAAGTTTTGATAAATGCTCATTCGTAACATTAAATAAAGATTTAATAGACTTTTATAAGCAAGAAGATACAGTTAACAAACATGTATTTATTCATCCATATAAATTGACGATGGAGTTATGGATGAGTGGTTGCACTTCATCTGACTTAAAGGTTGCAGCATTAACAGAATCGATTTCTCGTTGTTTCTTTTTAAATAATGTTGATATTCGAAATAAGATAGAAACTTTATCCAGATTTTACAACGAGAGCTCTCCTAATTATAGTAAGAAAACATTTGATACGATTCTTGTGGGTTTATTTAGCCGTGATAGAGAATTGTTGAAATATTTGGATGAGTATCAAGAAAATAATCAAAAAACTGTATTTGGAAAAAAAGAAGAGTTGAGACAGAAGATTATAGAGCGAGGTAATGAACTGAGTGAACTTCATATAAGTCAAATCGACGAGATGCATGAAAAATTTCAAGAAACAATTTGTAATTTAAAAATACAGCATGAAGTTTTAGAACGGAAACTTACTGAGCATACAGAAATAATTAAAAAAGTTACGGAGCAAAATCAGGCTTCTGTTGCTAAAATAGAACGTTTGCAAGAGGAAAATGATAAAGCAAGTAAAAATATCGAAACAACAAAGCAAAGAATTAAAACACTTTTAAAAAAGCGTCAAGAATTACACGATTCTTTGAAGAATGTGGAGGATAGTCTTGTAGAAAAGGAAAAGGAAAAGAATCAATCAGTTAGTTATGGAGATTATTGGTTTATGATATTTTGTATAGGATTGTTTGCTTTCTTTACTATAGCATCTATCTTGTTGTCTATTTTTAATGAGGATAAAATATCTTCCCTAAATGTTGTTGCATATGTGCTTACTGTTGCATCTGCTCTAGTTAGTCTTTTGAAATTTAAAGGTGAACTTTTTCATCCAAAAGTTTATAAGTACGAAATAAAAAAACGTCAAGAAGTGTATTGGATAGATAATCATATAGAATATCAAAACATCTTAGATGAAAGGGCTAAAATACAAACAGAATTGAAAACTATAAATATTGAAATAGAAAAGTTATTAGGATAATATAATGGTAGATTCAAACAACAAGCGAATAGCGAAGAATACCTTGTTTCTTTACTTCCGAATGCTATTTATGATGGGCATTTCGCTCTATACGAGTCGTGTTGTATTGAAAGCATTGGGTGTAGAAGATTTTGGCATCTATAATGTGGTGGGTGGATTTGTAACCATGTTCACATACATAACTGGAAGCATGTCAACAGCAACACAACGATTTATAACATTTGCCTTAGGCAAGAAGGACTATACTGGCTTAAAGAGAGTCTTTAGTATGGCTGTATCCATACATATTGGAATGGCTATTTTGCTCTTTATAGTAGGTGAAGTTGCAGGATTGTGGTTACTTTACAACAAAATGGTTATTCCTGATAGTCGTATGGATGCTGCATTTTGGGTCTTGCAGTGTTCTTTGCTGTCAACTATGGTAATGGTGATTTCTATCCCCTATAATGCATTGATTGTCTCACACGAGAAAATGAGTGCATTTGCCTATATATCAATCTTGGAGGTGGTTTTGAAACTTCTTTTGGTGGTTGCCTTATTATTCTTGCCTGGAGATAAGTTGATATTATATGCAATATTCTTATTGGGAGTACAAGTCTTGTTGCGGTTTGTTTACAGCTCATATAGTAGACGGCATTTTGAAGAGTCTAAATATGAAAGAATTTGGGATAAGCAATTGTTTAAAGATATATCCTCTTTTGCAGGTTGGAGCATGTTTGGATGTTTGGCTGGTGCAGGTCAGACCCAAGGCTTGAATATTTTATTGAATATTTTCTTTGGTCCTGCAGTAAATGCAGCAAGAGGTGTTGCTGTTCAAGTTCAGAATGCGATAAATGGCTTTGCAAGAAACTTTCAGATGTCTGTAAACCCTCAAATAACGAAAAATTATGCTTCAGGAGATATTGAGTATATGAATAAGTTGATATACTCCAGTTCAAAATTCTCAGTTTATTTATTATTTATGTTGTCGTTGCCTGTCATGTTGGAATCTCATAAGATATTACAATTGTGGTTAGGTGTCGTACCAGACCATACCGTTACATTCATTCGCTTCATCTTATTGATATCAATGTTTGAAGCTTTGGCTAATCCTGTGATATGTGCTGTCCAGGCGACCAAGAAGATAAAAAAGTATCAGATAGTGGCGGGTAGCTGTTTAATGCTTACACTTCCTGTTTCTTATATATTTTTGAAGTTAGGAGGTCAACCAGAGATTGTTTTTGTAACACATCTATGTGTAGCGTTTCTTACGCAAGTTTTTAGAATCTACTTAGCACGAGAGTTGATGTATTTTCCAATATTGCCGTATTTAAAGAAAGTTGTATTTCCTATATTAGAAGTATGCTGTTTGTCTTTTGTCACATCGCTACCGTTCTTGTATGTTATGGATGAAGGTTTTCTACGGTTGACATTAACAGTGACTTTTTCCATATTGCTCTGTGGGGTATTTGTTATTATGTGTGGTTTGACATCCCATGAAAGGTCAACCATATTTGCATTCATAAAAAGAAAATTCACCGATGATAGAAATAATAGATAAAAAGAAATGTTCTGGTTGTACGGCTTGCTTTTCTGTCTGCCCTAAGCATTGTATCATAATGCAAGCTGATGAAGAAGGCTTTTTGTATCCTCATGTGGATAAGACGGTTTGTATTGATTGCCACTTGTGTGAGAGAAAATGCCCTGTATTGAATCCTTTTAACAAGAGAGAACCTATAGCTTGTTATGCAGCACAGAATAAAGATGAACAAGTTCGTTTGACTAGTTCTTCCGGTGGCATATTTACCACTCTGGCAGAAACTGTTTTGGATAAGGGGGGGATTGTATGTGGTGTTGAATTTGATAAAGATAAGATGACGCATCATATATGTATCCAAAGTAAATCTGATTTAAGAAAACTTGTAGGAAGTAAATATGTGCAGAGTAGATTGGAGAATGTCTTCGCAGAGATAAGAAACTATATACAAGCAGGACGATGGGTTTTATTTACAGGAACTCCTTGTCAAGTGGCTGGCATAAATAGCTATTTAGGAAAATTATCAAAAGAAGATAATTACATTTCTGTAGAACTCTGTTGTCATGGTGCACCAAGTCCATTAATATGGAAAAAGTATTTAGCTGAAATTGGTGCCAATAGTTTTAATATTCAAAAACTAACGTTCAGAAGTAAACAGAATGGCTGGAAAAATTATTCTTTGGATATACAGACAGACGATTTTCGTTTGTGTGAGGGGAAGGAACAGAATATCTATATGAGAGGATTTCTTGAAAACATATATTGCAGGCCTATTTGTAGTGAATGTAAAGCAAGAAGTTTTGCTACTGGTAGCGACCTTTCTATAGGAGACTTTTGGGGGTTGCCTAAATTTTACGCAGATAAAGATGACAACAAGGGAAAAAGCCTTGTGCTAATATTGTCGGATAAAGGAAATAAGTTTTACCAAGATATCAAAATAGGCTTAGAAGTGTTTGAAATAAAGTACGAAGAAGTCATTACTGGTAATACAAACTATCTGCTATCTTCTACTGCCCACGTAAAACGCCAAGCCTTTTGGAAATATATAGCAAGTGGTAAATCTATAAGTTATAGTGTTGACCGATGTTTAAGAACTCCACTTAAGTTGAGAATTAAAAATTTCATTAAAAAGATATGCAAAAAATAGGACTTGTATCATACCAGTTTTGGTATAATTATGGCACATGCCTCCAATCTTATGCTTTATGGAAAAAAATCCAGATGCTGGGCTTCGTATCTGAATATATAGATTTTGGATGGCATTATCCTATACAGAAAAGCAAAGCTTCTTTAATGTCCAAGATAAAGTTTAAAATTAAACATTTCTTGGAATTAGATAAGCTTGCAATAAAAGTTTTAAATAACAATGTTGCAAACAATAGGCTCTTTGATGAATTCAGAAAAGACTATATAAAGGAGTCTCGTCCTACGGATATTTATAGTTTGGAATTAATAGAAAACAAATACAGTAAGTTCATTGTTGGTAGTGATCAAACATGGAACCCAGATTGTGTGGAAGAACAATTCTTCAAAATCTTTCTCCTTTCATTTGTTAATGACCCTGTAAAAAAATTCGCCTATGCTCCAAGTATAGGCAGAAATAATGTTACTGCACATTGCTTGGATTTATACAAACAATATCTTTCTGACTTTTCGTATATAAGCTGTCGTGAAAGCTCTGGGTGTGAAATACTAACTAAGGCTTTAGGTAGAAATATACAGCAGGTATTAGACCCCACATTACTCTTGGAAGCGAAGGATTGGGATGCTGTTGCGGAAAATCCCATAAATGACGAGGGATATATTTTGTGTTATATATTGGGGAATAAAACTTGTATTTGTGAGTATGCTCTGAGGTTAGCACAAAAAGAGAATAAGCGATTATATATCATATCCCAAAATTTAGATATTTATAAGTTTTTTGGCGACTATATTCTCCAAGATGTTGGTCCTAAAGAATTTATTGGCTTGATACGTGATTGCAGTTGTATGGTGACAGACTCTTTTCACGGAACGATATTCTCTATAAACTTTCAAAAGAACTTTTATACATTTCATAAACGTCCTGGTACGCAGAACGAGTCAGATAATAGTCGTATTTTAGATACTTTACGTCAGTTTGATTTGGAGAAACGTTTTCGTGACGATTCTGATGAATCGTTCAGTCGTCCTATTGATTATAAAAAAGTGGGATTGATTCTTGAAAAATGGCGAAAAGAATCTATCACATATTTGAGTAACATATTAAATGCTTAATCTTTATGATACCCAAAATAATTCATTATTGTTGGTTTGGAAGGAATCCTAAGCCACAAAAAGTTTTAGGATATATTGAAACATGGAAGAAGTTCAGCCCAGATTATGAAATAAAAGAATGGAATGAAGATAATTTCGATGTTAATATGATGCCATATACCCGGGAAGCATATAAGATTAAAAAATATGCATTTGTTTCTGATGTGTGTCGTATGTATGCCTTAAAAATGTACGGTGGTATATATCTTGATACTGATGTTGAGATGCGTAAATCTTTCGAGCCACTGCTTTCTTTACACTCTTTTTTGGGTAAGGAAATGCCATTCAAGCTATCCACGGCCGTCATTGGTGTTGAACCAAATACAGAATGGGTAAAAGACTTTTTCGACTCTTATAAGTCTAAGCATTTTATTTGGTCATCAGGCAAGTTGAATGCTTTGGAAAATACAGCCTTGCTTACAAATTTTTTCAATCAGCATTTTCCTAAATATTTCAATGATATAAAAGTATATGACATAGATGTTTTTAGTGCAAAATTATATTCTACCAATGAATTCTGTATCTCAGATAACACCTATACAGTTCATCATTTCACTGGTACATGGCTGAAAAAGCACACATGGTTAGATAGGATTAAAGCCATTTCTTATAGGTATTTGCGATAAATAATAAAAATATTAGATATACATATTTTGTTTTATTATAGTTCAATAGGTGACCCAATCCTATTTTGGGTCTTGCGTCTTGTCGTTTTTCTGTCCTTGCTATTGAGTGGATATCTTATCACATTCAAAGACAAGGACGGTAAGTGGTATTGGAAATATAGTTCTATAGGCATTATTATCTATTCACTTGTAGAAGGCCTTAGATGGAACAGGGGGGTTGACTATCCTCACTATTATCAAGACCTGACAGGCAAGCTTTTTACCGATTACAGTGAATATGTCTATGTGTGGTGGACGGAACTTTTTAAGTTCACAGGCTTACCTTATTGGATAGCTTTTATATTTTATAGCTTCCTGCTCATACATGGCTTCTGTTGCTTGATGAAGCATTTTAAGAAGCAAGCTATTTGGGCTTTGCCTTTGTTCTTTATCATTTCGGTAGGCTCCTCTGAGAACTTGATACGTCAGTTTATAGCTGTATCAATGTTTGAATATGCATTATATTACTTTTTGGAGAAGAAATATGTCAGGAGTGCTGTATTTGCTATTCTAACGGTGCAGACTCACAACAGTGTTTTACTGACCATTGCAGGCGGTTTGTTTGTACATTTTGTTAAGTTCGACAAGATGATAAAAAATGGATATGTACTTGTGGTGATATATCTATTCATGTATTACTTCTGGGATCCTTCCTACTTGACCCCAATAACTACATGGATGTCCAGTCTGTCAGTTGGGGATTCTTCTAATATGAGTGGCTATTTGGAAAATGCAGAATTTTGGTTTTCGGATGAGAGTAGCTTGTCTGACAGATTAGGTTATATGTCAAGGGCAGCCTCTATGTTTTCTTCGGCTATGTCATTGATTACAACTTGTATAATAATTAAATATGGGTATGATTTGACTCAAAAAAATGAAAGATACAGAATCGCATATTGGTTCTCGTTTCTCGCCTATATACTTTACATTCTTAGTAATAATGGCGACTTTGAGATATGGTCACGTCTATCTGTTATGTTCCGACTTTTGCTTCCTATTGTCATAGCAGGAATTTTGACTGAATTGTCTTTGAAGAAAGTTGAGAGGTATGTTATTTATGCTTTCTGCGGAGTGTATTTCTTGTACAACTCTTTCTTTAGTATGTGGGGACAATCTATATTGGGAAGTGCCTTTGTTTGGGACAGATAATCTAAAATAGCAATGAGTATCATTTCAATAATAATCCCCATATACAAGGTATCCCAATACCTTGACGAGTGTGTCACGTCCATTGTCAGTCAAACCTATAAGGATTTGGAGATAATCCTTGTGGACGACGGTTCGCCCGACGAGTGTCCGCAGATGTGTGACGAGTGGGCGAAGAAGGATGTGCGCATCAAGGTAGTGCACAAGAAGAACGGCGGACTGTCGTCGGCACGCAACGCCGGACTGGCAGTTGCCACGGGTGAATACATTGGCTTTGTGGACAGCGATGACTATGTGGACGTGACAATGTATGAGGACTTGATGAGGGTGATGGAGAAGGACAGCCGCACGATGGTGGTGTCCTCGCCTATCATTCGTAATACGGATGGTGTTTTTACTTCCTACAAGGTGGGTACCTTTGATTATAAGGATGGGGCAACAATGTCTTTCTCCGAGTATATGAAAATGTTATTGGGGCTTAAAATGGATGCTACGGTATGGAACAAACTCTACAAGCGTGAGTTCATCCAAACTCTCTTCCGTGAGGGACGCAACAACGAAGACTATCTGTTTATGTATTATAATGTGAAGAATGTGTACGATACAGACCGTGTGCTTGCTGTATCCGGCAAGGCGCATTACTACTATCGTGACAATGCGCAGAGCATCTGCCACCAGACTGCCATGTCTGTAAACAGACTCTTTTTTGACGAACTTTATAATATGGTTGAGATTTCAGAAGACATGAAGAAATGGAATCCACAATTGAATGACAGGATTGTTCCGAAACTGGAGGGCAAGCTCATCAATGCCTGCGATCAGATGCTGAAGTATCCTGTGCTACGCGAGAAACGTCCCGAAGACTGTCAGTTTGTTGACAGTATCTTATTCGGGGGGGTATTTGCACGTTCAGAAAAGGACGCCCACTTTCAAGTAGCTTAAAACTGTTTCTGTTCAAGCATTTTCCGAAGGTCTATCTGCTGAAATCGAGGTTAAAAAGACTGTTGAGCTAAGCCGTTAACAAGTTTCTTCACTGACCAATGCCTTTGGGAAAATGACTGGATGAGCCACAAATAAACATGACAATAACCCATTAAGCAAAGGCATTAGAATGAAGAAATTGATTTTGTCAGGAGGCTGGACGTATGGCAATCTTGGCGATGAGGCTATATTGATGACATCGGTGAGACTGCTACACCAACGTTTCCCTGAGCACATGATAGTAGTGCTTCTTTATCGCATGAACGAGACTGTCAAGTATTTGGACAAACTTGATTATGTGAAGACTGCACAGTCACTGCACTCACGCATGTACGGTGTGATAGAAAAGAGGATGAGTTTTGGTCTGAACTTCATAGGAGAGTTGAGGGCACCAATAGAGAGACGGCTCAACAACCAGTTGCGCCCTGCTATTGAGAAGAATAAACTGAAGCAGTTTTTGAAATCGCCTGCTGCATACTTTGAGAAGTACAGTGAGGCGAAGGCGTATTTCGCTGACACCTGTAAGGACGCTGACATATATGTGATGTCTGGCGGAGGATATTTCAACAACTGGAACGAGATGATAATCTCGAAGTATCTGGAGGTGCTGGTAGCCAAGGAGCAGTGGCTGAAGAACTATATGATAGGCCAGACGGTAGGGCCATTCAACGAATGCGCCAAGCGGGTGTACCGATTGGTGCTGGACAACATGGACGGATGCTTCTTCCGTGACATAGAGAGCATCAAGGACACAAGAGCATTGGGTTTCGAGTGTATGGAGGAGGTGGTGCCTGACTTGGCTCTTGGTGAAGAGACGCTGCATGACAAGGACAATTATATAGTGTTTGTGCCGTTCCTCACAGACCTCAACCAGCACATGGACGACATCATAGAAAATATCCGCTCTATCGTGGATGACGCAGGTTGCAAGGTGGTCATCACCGTGTCGCAGCAGTGGTCGTGGGCTATGCAGATAGCCACCAGTTTTTATGTGGCGATGAAGGAGAAAGGGTTAGAAGTGAAGTATGTGATACCGGAAGACTACAAGGAACTGGAGCGCATCCTGTCATCAGCGCAGTTTGTCTTCTCGCAGAACCTGCATGGCTTGATAATGGCATACCGTGGGCATACTCCCGTTGTAAGCATGAACGACAGGCGCAAGTTTGTGTCGTTCATGAAGATGATAGGGCATGAGGAAAATATCGTGACTCCTTCGAATGTGACAAAGACAAACCTGTATGAGCGTTTCAAGCATAAAGACGAATTCTGCTTTGACAATTGCCGAACTTTCAGAAAACAGATACAGGAAGCCATCAACCAAACAGTGAAATGACATGGGAAAAGTAAGGAATCTTTGGAAGAACCACATGAAGCCGCTTATACAGAATGTGTTCTTCAACACCATTGGACAACTCTCTGTCAGAATGTTTGGTTCGACAGACAAGCGCAATCTGAAATATGAAGTGTCTCTTTGCCTCATCTTCAAGGATGAGGGACGCTTCTTGAAGGAATGGCTCGACTATCATCTTACAGTAGGTGTGGACCACTTCTATCTGTACGACAACAATTCTACGGATGACTACCACACAGTTGTGCAGCCATATATAGACAAAGGTGTTGTGACGCTCATAGCCTGGCCTTACCAACAAGCGCAGGTGAAATGCTACAAGCATTGTTTAGAGACCTACTGCAACGAGACGAAGTGGATAGGTTATATAGATGCTGACGAATTCATCTGTCCGAAGTATGCTCCCACTATCAAGGATTGGCTGGCAGCGTATGCCAAGTTTCCAGCCGTGATGATAGACTGGCTGCAATTCGGCACCAATGGTCTGATAGATCACGACTATTCGAAGCCTGTCATCGAGCAGTACTTCTCTTGCTGGGAGAACTTCTGGATGGGCAAGTCGTTTGTCAACACTCGATATCGCATATCCAACTGGCATACGCAGTACTTCCATCACCATTCCTATGTGTATTACAAAGTGTTTGGCATACGAATGTCCGTGCCTGCTGTCAATCAGTTTGGCTTTATCTCGCCGATGGGGCATGCCTGGGGAGGTGGCAAGGACAGAGTGAGGAATGCTTCAATCCACATCAACCATTACTATACAAAGGCTTGGAACGTGTACCGTGAGAAGATGCTGCGTCCTGATGTCTATTTCACCAAGAACGCCAAAGATGCACAGAAACTGATAACAAGAGAAATGAAGTGTATTGAGAAAAACTATACCATACTGCGTTTCCTTCAGAAAATGAGATATGATAATGGAGAAATAACATTGTAAAATATAATTATGGCAAAACAAAATAACTTGGCAATAGTTATCCCTGCCTATAAATCCACGTTCCTTGCAGCTGCCTTGGATTCCATTGCGGCGCAGACTTGCAAGGACTTCACGCTGTATATCGGCGATGATTGCAGCCCCAATAACCTTGGGGAGATAGTGGATAGGTATATGGATAAAATCAACTATTTGTGTGTTCGCATCTTTCTCTAATATCTTTATAAACAAGATAATGAGAACTTTAAAGCCTTAAATTGGAGACAATTTAAGAACAATGTCGTTTGTAGATGTAAGTATTATACAAATTACTTGTTGTGAAGAACTTGCAAAAGTCAAAGCTAAGACGACGCTTTCTTCTTTTTACGCCATCACTCCAAATTCCGGAAGACCCGAAGTTTTTCCAATAAAAGCTTGGCGGTTTCGTGGGAAAAGCGTAATTTTACATTATCTTATTTTAGTATAAGATAGTTGGATATATGTTCTTAAAAGAAAGCTGTTATGTTTAAAGATATAGAAATAGAAAGATTTAGAGGAATTAAACATTCCAAAATAGAAGGGTTGAAGCAAATTAATCTTTTCTTCGGAAAGAACAATTGTGGAAAATCGTCACTTCTGGATGCTATTTTCCTCATATCCGGAGTCTCGAATCCGAAGTTGCCATTGAATATTAATCTGTTGCGCAACTATAGGAGATTGGAGGCTTCTGATATGATTTTGGATTTCTATTCTCTAGATGTTGCTCATCCGATTTCTATCAAGGCTACCAATCACGAGACACGAGAGTTGCAAATCTCCGTGTTTGAGTCTTCGAGTAGCAAGGTTGATTTGCTGGGCGATGACAACAATATCGCTTCTACGGATTCTAACGCGCATTATGGCTTGGTATTGAAAAGCAAAATTGGCGATGAGACTTACGAGTCTTCCATCATCTTGTCACATTCTCGACAGAACGAATTGGAGCAAAGAGTAAAGCTGGATTCGCGCTACAAAGAAAAAATAACATGTCGTTATCTCAATCCTGAGTATGACTTTTACACTTCCATCGAGGGATTGGTGGATGTCATCAAGAACAAGGACGAAATGTTTATCATAGAGGCTTTGAGGATGATAGAGCCACAATTGAAAGATTTTGTACTTTCCCAGAATGAAGTGTTGGTTGACATAGGGTTGAGTCAACGTATCCCTATCAACATGATGGGAGATGGCGCTCGTAAGCTTCTTTCGATTCTAACTACCTTATATGAATGTAAGAATGGTATTGTGTTGATAGATGAGATAAGTAACGGTTTCCATTATTCCGTCATGTCAGGGTTGTGGAAGGCTGTTATTTTCGCTGCACGTAAAAATAATGTTCAAATCTTTGCGACCACGCATGATATTGATTCTATCAAGGGCCTTCGGGATGCTGCCATTGGCGAAAAGGAGGTTGCTCAGGATGCCGCATGCTTTAAACTCCTGAGTACTCCAGATTCTGAGTTGAAGACTTATCATTATTCCCTTGATAGCATAGACTATTCGTTGAATCAAGAAATAGAAGTAAGATAGCATGAACAAGATTTTTATCGAAGCTAAACATGACAAGACTTCTGAATATAATTTTCTGAAGACTATTCTTGCTCAATATTTCCCAGATAAAGATGTCTGCTTCATTTTTATGAATGGTGTTGGTAACCTGTTTGGCGAGTCTATACAAAATCAGATTCGTCAATCTCAGGATGAAGGCGACAACGTATTGGTAATTCTTGATGCGGATTTCCCAGACAAAGGATGGGGATATGCCAAGAGAAAGAAGGATGTAATGGAGAACATGCAGCTTAATCAAATCTCTTTTCCTTTCTTCTTATATCCCGACAATCAAAACGATGGAGATGTGGAGACTTTGATGGAATCCTTGGCTTGTAAAGATACTCACAAGGAATGGTGGGGTTGCTTTACTGACTATGAAATGTGTGTGAAGGGTATCAAGGGTTCTGAAGGAAAGTTGATGTATAATGTTCCCAATCGCAAAGCGAAGTTACATACTTATATAAGTTCTCAAAGATTGAGTAATAAGCAGCGAGACAAGATAGGACAGGGACATTGGCTTTTTGACGACAAGGCTTATTGGGATTTAAACAAGGATGATTTAAAGCCTTTGCTTGATTTCTTTAGGGAAAATCTAAAGTGAACGGAATCCCTGTTCTATGGCGGGCTTATAAAGCTTTTGCTGAGAAGTTTTGAAACGCCTGTTTGGCAAGTACAAGTAGAAGAAGTGAAAGGAGCTCCTTGTAACAGGAAAATGAATTTTTATCTCCACCTGAGTGGCGGTTAGGCGCAGAGCGATACTGCGGTGGGGAACATCAACATTTTTTTTACTCTTATTTATGGCAAGACGGAATAACTTGGCAATAGTTATCCCTGCCTATAAATCCACGTTTCTTTCGGCTGCCTTGGATTCCATCGCAGCCCAAACCTGTCAGGACTTCATGCTCTACATCGGCGATGATTGTAGTCCTAATCCTATTGAGGAAATAGTGGATAGGTACAGGGATAAGATCAACTTGGTGTATAAACGATTTGATACTAACCTTGGCGGCAAGGACCTCGTGGCGCAATGGGAACGCTGTGTCGACATGACGCAAGGAGAGGAATGGATTTGGCTCTTCTCCGATGATGATGTGATGGAGAAAAATTGCGTGGAGGAGTTTTATAAGACCATCCTGGCAAAGCCGAAGGCTGGTTTGGTTCATTTCAATGTGAATCGACTGGATGATGCGACGGGGGAAGTTTCCCCATTGCCTCTTTTCCCTTTGTGTTGCTCTTCGAAGTATTATCTTGATGAGAAGCTAAAGGGGCATTTGATAAGTTTTGTAGTTGAATTTGTTGTCAGAAGGGATGTCTTCTTCGACAATGGTAGATTCCAAAACTTTGATTTGGCTTGGGGAAGTGATTTTATCAGTTGGGTGAAGTTCTCGGATGCAGCTGGCGGCATTGATACTTGCGAGCATGCCAAGGTGCTTTGGAGAAAAAGCAATGAGAACATTTCGCCAGATAAGTCGAATCCTATCTTGGTGAGGAAGATTCGTTCGCTGACTGATAATGCCAAGTGGCTGCTTGATTTCACCAAGCATCGAGGGTATGGACATAAATGGTTTTATACGAAATATCCGTTGGGAGAGATAAGACGGAATAGAAAGTTGTTGGCGAAAGAGCAACGAGATATTTTATTGAATGAGTACAAGGAGAAAATTCAGCCATCTCTGCTTGTGCAATGTGTGATTAAGTGGCTGAGATAATAGAACTAAGGAAATGGAAAACTTGACTTATCTCGTTCGTTGGGGAAAGAATAAAGAGACAGCGTGGAGTGGCACAAACTATTCCCTTTACAAGGCTCTCTCCAAATATTATGATGTTAATGACATCAACTTGAAATTCCCGAAGCTGCTATCTGTCTTTATGCATCGTGTACTTCGCTTGGACTGGTTTGCTGGCGGTTTCTTTGAGTTACAGTATTTTAGTCATAAGCATAACAATCTGAAGGGAAAAGTTTTACAGATGAGTGGCATTGTTGATTCTGATGCAGATACTCAATCATATATCTACAATGACTTGAGTGTTTCGTATGTCGAATATATGAAAGACCATTTGCCAGAGGTTTTTGCCGTCAGTGATTTTCAGCATGCCAATCCTGCATTGATACATAAGCAAGCTGAAGCGCAGTCCAAGTTTTATGAAAGGTGTACAGGAATTTTCTGTATGGGACATTGGTTGCGTAACTTCCTTGTCAGCACAGGATTGCCTAAAAGTAAGGTTACTTATATCGGGGGGGGGTACTAACGTTGACTACTCTTTGATACGCCCCCAAAACAAAACCAACAACAAGATACTCTTCGTTGGTAAAGACTTCAAACGCAAAGGTGGATATGTGTCGTATGAGGCATTCAAACTGTTGCGTGAGCAAGGCAAAGACGTAGAGCTATATGTGGCTGGTCCGGCAAGCAATCCTATAGAAAATCCTGTGGACGGTTATCATTATATGGGGCAGGTGAAGTTTGAAGCAGTAGCGGAACTGTTTAATAAGTGCGACATCTTCTGCATGCCTTCTTATTTTGAGGCATACGGCTTGGTATTCATCGAGGCGTTGACTTTTGGTTTGCCTTGCATTGGACGTAACTGCTATGAGATGCCATATTTTATAGAAGAAGGAAAGACTGGTCTGTTGTTAAAGCATGATGATGCTAATGAATTGGCAGGTCTTATGGAAGAACTCCTTTCTAATGATTCTTACAAACAGAACGTTAAAGCCAAGCATGATTATTATATCTCTGAGTACTCTTGGGATGCTGTGGCAAGAAGAATGAAGGAGGCTATGGATAAAAGATAGAAGAAATAATAATGATGACACCATATGACAATTATATCCCTGTGGATGATGCGATGGAGAGGTTTGAGAACCATCTTCTTTCTCATGATAGGGTGATACTATCTGCCAAGTTTGGGGATGGCAAGACTTTCTTCTTGAATAAGTTCAAGGAGAAATGTAAGGAAAGTGAGAAATCGCCCTTTGAGTTCATAACGCTCTATCCTGTCAACTATCAGGTGTTGGATAACAAGGACATCTTCGAGCTTATCAAGCATGATGTTCTCTTGCAGATACTTCAGCTTGGTATAATTGATGTCAACTATGAGGTGACGGACAGAATGGCTTTCGAGTTTTATGTCCAAAGTCATTTTGTTTCTGTCGGCGAATCCTTCCTGTCGATGTTGACGGCATGTGGGGCTGATGATGGAGTTACTGCGTCTTTGTTTGCTGCTTTTAATTCGGCAAACTGGCTTAAAAGCTTGAAAAAGCATGTTGATACTTTTAAAAAGGAGGTTGACCAGACAGAACTTCTTGATAAGTATTTGGCGTTGTTTGATGAAAAGTCGGTCTATGAGAATGACATCATAACCAAGATTATTAGAGATAATATCGAGAGTTATCAGAAGAAAAATGGTAAGCGAGTGGTTCTTGTCATTGAGGATATGGACAGGCTTGATCCTGCGCATCTTTTCCGCATCATGAATGTCTTCTCAGCCCAAATGGACTATGGTTATCGCTGTATGCAACCTATCAATGATACGCTTGTTGGCAACAAGTTTGGGGTAAGCAATGTGGTCTTTGTGATGCATGAGGATAATACAGAGGCTATCTTTCATCATTTCTATGGCGAATGTGCAGATTATGATGGCTATATGTCTAAGTTTTATAATAAGGACATTTTCCGTTTCTCCTTAGCAGAAGAGAAGGAGAAGTATGCTTTGAACTTGATTTCTGAGGAGACCGGGCTAAGTGAAGACTTGGTGAAGGAATATTTCTCATCCGATTTCTGGCAAAAGAAGACCATGCGGGAAATACGCTTCGCTCTTGACAAGGTGGAGGAGCAAATCCCCAATATTGAACTGGAGCCGAACGTCCACCCTAACACTCAGTTGCTCAAGCTCATAATCATCGCAAAGAGATTGGGAGTGAGCCGAAAATTAATCATTGAGGTAATGGAGGCTCATATCAAAGCGTGTGACAGCACGTATGTGAATAGACTTTTGCCACTGCTAGATAGAAATCCAAAGACAGGCGTGCCCGAACTCGTTTTTGTTGAGACAAAAATGCAGGGGAAATGCTATTTGAAAGTAGATGGGATTCAAGACAATGGGATGTGCACGCCTGCATTGATAAGATCAATGGGCGATCCAATGTATGAGAAGGGACTGGACAAAAGATTATCAAATGTGTTATCCTTGTTGGGATATTAAAATCTTATTAATATGATTAAGAAAATATGTTATGTGATGGGCGCATGTATATGCCTCTCTCATATTCTGCTTTTTATATTGAAGCGAAATACAAGCGATGGAAAGAAATTGTCGAGAGACATTTCCGTGTGGCTTTCAAGAAAGAACCACACAAATTATGGACAGATGATGGGATTGGTTTACCTCCTTTTGAAACTTAAGGAGTTTAGAAACCTTTACTATCACCGCATGGGTAAGTGCACTTTGCTTTTTTCTTGGCTTTTGCCAGGGAGAACCACATTGCATATCTTTACTCCATCTGAGCGTATCGGAGGCGGGTTCTATATCGGCCATGGATGGGGTACCGTTGTGAATGCTTATAGTGTTGGTGAAGAATGCTTGGTGGCTCAGAATACGACCATTGGAAGTAAGGACTTGAAAACTCCTGTGCTTGGTAATCATGTGAGCATTTGGAGCCACTGTGTTATTCTGGGGGGGTAAAAATAGGCGATAACACACAAATTGGTTCGGGTGCAGTAGTTGTTAAGAATGTACCAGCGAATTGTGTGGTTGTGCCAGCTAAATCTGCCATCATCAAGAAAGATGGTGAGAGAGTGAATATGTTACTTTAAAATTATGGTAAGTTATGAAATCAATAGTATGGGTGACATCGGGGTACTTGCTTCAGGTAGATTTCCCGATATTGAATCAATTAAATAAGGTATATAAAATAAAGTGGATTGTGGATGCTGCTGAAAATTCAAATCAAAGGCAACATGCTAAGGAATACGCACAACAAAACAACATTGATGTAGAATTCTTTTGCTTACATCAACATCGTTATCTTCCGATATCCTACTTTGAGTATGCTAAGTTGGTGGGGCGTTTAGCTAAATTGGATTATGATTTATATTATTTTGATATAATCGCTTTTCCGTATCTATTGTTTGCCATCAAGAAGTATTTGCCAGCGGATAAGGTAATCATGGCAATGCATCATGGAAAGATACATAATGGAATGCAGCTGAGACATCTGTATAAGTATTATCTTCCTTATCTATGTAAGCAACCGTTTTGGTTTCAATACTTTTCTGAAACGCAAGCGCAGTATTTCACTGGAAACATGTCACATCGTTTCATCATTCCGTTGGCGTTGAATGATTTTGGAAAGCCAACAATACAACCTCCTACAGATTACGTGCATTTCCTTTCTTTTGGACATATCATTGAAACTAAAAATATTGGACTTTTAATCAAGGCAGCTTGTCTGGTAAAGGAAAGATGTAGTAAGCCTTTTAAGGTGAAAATTGTAGGTCATTGCAGAACTTGGAATACAACTTACCAACCATTGATTAAGTATCCTGAGATTTTTGATTTGCAAATAGAGTCTGTTCCAGATTCTGAAATACCAAACCTTTTTGGTTCTTCCCATTATCTTGTCCTCCCTTATAAATCTGTAACCCAAAGTGGTCCATTGCGTATAGCTTATGGCTATAATACACCTGTTGTCACATCTGATTTGGACGGATTCAAAGAAAGTGTTGTAGAAAATGTTACAGGATTGATGTTCAAATCTGAAGATGTGGAAAGTTTGGCTAATGTGATGATGCGAATTTTGGATCAGCATCCTATTATGTACAATCGGATTAAAGTTACACAAAAGGAATATGTGGAGCAGAATCTGAAAATAGATGCAGTAGTAAGTAAATACAAGAATATGTTTGATTCTATTAATAGTTAATGATGAGTATAAAAGGTAAATTGAGCGAGATACATTCTCTGCTATTTCTAAAGATGGTTCCTTATATGTTACATGAATATTGGGAATTTTCAAAGAATGTGGCGAGATGTAACATGTCTAAAGATTCAGAGAAGTTGCTTACTGACATATTGATGACGACTCATGCAGTAGAGAAAGCCTTTTCGTTGAATAACAAACGTAAGGGGTTTGGGGTTAAGAAAATTGTTTCTTTGACAAAGAACCTGGAAAAGTTTATTCGGAAATATGGCTATTCGGAGAAACTGGATGTTTCTGTCGCTTTAGTTCATCGTTATTTAGCTTTTCAGAAAAGTGATGGCTTTGGAAATTCAACTTTGGACGGAGTTGCAAAAAGATTGTCTGCAATAGTTGGGGCCAATCATATAAGCGAGGACGTTTTCAAGAAAGCCGGTTATTTGACGCTTACAAAAGCCCAACTGCTGCAAACAACGCAAATTGATTTTAAAACGTTATCTGCAAACAGATATTCATTGCGTCATTTCTCTGAAGATACAGTTTCTGAGGAAACTATCAAAGAGGCATTGGATATAGCAAAGAAATCACCTTCTGCTTGTAATCGCCAAGCATATAGAGTACATGTGTTCTCTGGTGAGGAGAAAAATAAAATTCTAAGACTTCAGGGTGGGGCGAATAGCTTTTATAAAGAAGCAGACAAGGCTGTTCTTATAACAGGTGACATGAACCGCTATTATACTACAGAGATGCATCTGCCATATGTGGATGCGTCTTTGTTTGCCATGTCATTTATTTATGCTCTCACATCGCTTGGAGTGGCATCAATACCATTGACCATGGGGCGAACATTAGATATATTGAAAGATATTCATTCAAAGATGAACATTCCAGCCAATGAAGTTCCTGTTTTATTGATAGCCATAGGTAATTATCCTGATAAGGCAGAAGTCTCCTTGTCGCATCGAAATGATGTTGATTCATTTACAACTTTCCATTAGTTCATGAAAATATTAATCATTACATATAGCCGTGAAGTGAACCCAGGCACGTTTCTTCAGGCTTACGGAGTGCAGTATGTGTTTCGTCAACTCTATCCTAATGCGCAGATAGACTTGATAAAACATAAACGAATGTACTCCATCGCAGCGGAGAAGAAGAATGCTAATGCTACCCATGAGAGTAAATGGACATTCGTCAAAGCAAAGGCTCGTGCTATACCTCGTCGTTTAAAATATGAAGTTGCGTATCGCACCAAGTTTCATCTAACGGAGCAAGAGTTTGATTTCTTCGGATATGACGATGCTGAGTTCAAGGCTTTTGCCGAAGGGTATGACTTGATAATCGTAGGCAGCGACACCATTCTTATTAACTTGGAGAAGAATGGACACTATGGCTTGATGTGGCTTCGTGGTATAAATACACAGAAGATACTTTTTGCTGCAAGTGCTGCTCCAGCCAACTTCGTCTTAAACGACCAACAACGCAAGGATTTGCATGAGTCTTTCTCTACTTTTAAACTGCTTGGTGTTCGTGACAGAGTAACAGAGCATTTACTTCGAGACGAAATAGGCATGGGCGATAAGGTTTATACCCAGTATGACCCTACTTATCTGATTCCTGAGACAGAGTTCGCGCTTCCTTTTCTGACAAAGGTAAAGTTAGAGCGTATTCACAAGCATAATAAGATTGCTTTGGTAAATTTTGCTGTGACAGGATGCCCTTTCAAGAAAGAAATGACGGAGTTTTTGAAAGAGCAAGGTTATTATACCATCTCTACTTTGTATAACGAATGGGCAGACTGCAACCTAATGTCTTTGTCGCCTTTCGGATGGGCTGCGATGTTCCGTTATGTGGATTTGACTGTAACCGAGCGATTCCATGATTCGGTGTTTACTCTTCGAAATGGCAAACCTGTGTTAGCGATAGACTGGAATAGCGGTCGTTTCTCCAAGGATGGTTTCTCGAAGACGCAGAATCTCTTGTCGCTCTATGGCTTGGATTGCAATCACTTTATTGCCACGAGTTTGGAGGAAGCAAAAACTGCTATGGAGTATATAAAAAATATAAATGCAGAAAAACAACGGGAAATCATAAAGGCTCACAACTTACATATAGTTGACAATTATTCAATAATTATGAAACGGATTGAAACAAAATTAAATAACAAAGGACTGCACGCAGTCAATTCGGGGGGGGTAAATCGGCTTGACACCTATTTGTCTTCCCTGAAAGTACAATATAATAATGTGTAACTTATACAGAGAAGACAAAATGAAAATAGGACTTTTTACTTCAGTTTATTTCAATAATATTGGTAACGGATTTATTGATCTTGGTGCAGAAGAAACCATAAAGGCTGCTATGCCTGAAGGTGCAGAGATTATCAAGTTGAGTCAGTGCGCTAACTTTGCAGCTTCATTAGGTTTTTCCTTTTTGTTTAAGGAGAATATGTTTGTTAGATGGCTATGGGAACATGTCGTTCAGCATTTCGAAAAGCAGATACATGACTGTACTTACAATGCCATCAGCACATTGGATGTGTTCAGTCCCGCCAAAATTGCCAAGCTTGACTACCTTATTCTTCCTGGCTGTATTTTGACGGATGCTTTCTTCACGATATACGGAAAGTTTCTGGAAGAAAAGATGAAGCAAGGTTGTAGGTTCATCTTCTTGGGGGCAAGTGGAAATTACTATACGGAGAAAGAGGTTTCTGTCGTGAAACAGTGGCTTGAAAGACTTAGACCTTATGCTATAATGTTTCGTGACAGTGTGGCTTATGAACATTATAAAGACTACTCTGACAATGTGTATAATGGTATAGACAATGTGTTCTTTGTAAACCGTTTGAATCTTCCGAAAGTTGAGACAACTATCGATCCGTATGTAGCGTTGAACTTTGATATTCCTAAGCACGATGTTTATAAGCATCAACTTGAAATGAAATTTTCAGGCAAGCATATCGTGTATACGGACCATAAGCCTTATCCGTATATCAAGGTAAGCAAATTGGCTAAGAAGAATGTGATGTGTTCGGATTATCCTTTGGACTACCTGTTTATATATCGTAATGTTACAGAAACACATTCTGACAGAGTTCATGCTTGCATTCCAACTCTTTCTTTCGGAAATAATGCACAGTTGTATTCTGACAGCCCACGTATTGCTTTGTTTGAGAATGTAGGGTTGGATATTAATGAAATGAAAGAACATCCTGTTGCGCTTGACAAGAAACATTTGGAAGCATTGCAAGATAAACAAATTGCATTTCTGAGAAGACTTTTGATTTAGAATGAACATACTTTTTTTGATGAAAGGATATGGTGTCGGAGGCATAGAAGTGGTAACGGCAACGCTTGCCAGCTGCTTTGTGCGCCACGGACATCATGTCGTAATAGTGACCTTTAGTCCGCCTGATGCTTTGACAGTAGCAAGGACGGATGATAGGGTGAAGATATATACCATAGGCGACTATGTGTGCTCAAAAAAGAATGTGGCGACTTTGCGAAATATATTGCAGGAGAACCATATTCAAGTGGTCATCAACCAATGGGGATTGCCCCTCGTGCCTTGTCGTACATTAAATAAGGCAAAAAAAGGCTTGAGTATTAAGACCATTGCCGTCTATCACAATCAGATAGACACGAATGCTCGCATCAAGGATGTGGAGATCGCCTTGGATGGTTGTCGCAATCCGCTGAAGCGTTGCTTGCTGGAGACGAAGAAGGCTGTGTTTAAGTTCGTGACAAGCAAGAGTATGGCGTATGTGTATCACCATACGGACTTATATCAAGTGTTGTCGCCAAGCTACGTGCCTCTATTTTCCCAGTTCACTGGAATCAAGCATCCTGACCATCTGATGGTGCAGACCAACCCAGTCTCCTTGGATGCTTCCGGCTATACGTATTCTTTTGAGAAGAAGCAAAAGGAGGTTATCTATTTGGGGAGAATCGACTATAACCAGAAGCGAGTGTATCGTGTGATTGATACTTGGGTAAAGTTGGAGGCTAAGTTCCCGGATTGGAAGTTGACCATTGTGGGCGATGGTGTAGAGCGTAAGAATATCGAGAGGCAAGTGGCTGATTACGGTCTGAAGCGTGTGTCGTTTGAAGGATTTCAACAGCCGAAGCCTTATTATGAGCGTGCCTCTATCTTGCTACTTACCTCTGAGTACGAAGGCTTTCCATTGGTTCTTGCCGAGTGTATGAGCTTTGGCGTTATTCCTGTGGTGTATGACAGCTATTCTGCCGTAAGAGATATTATATCTGATGGTAAGGATGGCATTGTGATTCCTTATCATAAGGAGGGGTATAAGGCTGATGAGGCTGCTTTGTTGCTGAGTGACATCATGGAGGATGAAGGCAAGCGTGACGCTATGGCCTTGACTGCAATGGAGAAGAGTAAGGATTACTCTGCGGAGAAAATCAACGGAGAGTGGATGAAAACGTTTAAGCTGTTGAATATTGAATAACAATCCCGTTTTGGCGTTTCTTGGCTTCCGAGGTTATCATGAGAATGAAAGTGGTGAGGGGATTCGGATGGCTGACGTATGCGTATTAAGTGAAATCTCAAGAATATGATAAAATCAATATTGGTTTCAAGTATTTGTACTACTAATCAATATAATTTAGAACAGATATTCGAAGCAAAGGGTAAGGTATATACTTACCTCAACCCTGTATCTTATCTCACTGCCCTTGACAACAAGGAACTATTCGGACAGATGGACGGCATCTTTGCCGATGGCGGATTGTTGGTGAAAGCCATTAAGATGCTTTATGGCAAGCAGGTGACTCGGCGAAGTTTTGATATGACCTCGATGGCTCCAGAGTTGTTTGCTTATGCTGTGGAACATGGCAAGACCATCTATATCGTGGCTTCGAAACAAGAACAGGTGGAGAAGGCTGTGGAGATATTTCGTGAGCGTTATCCTAAGTTGGTATTTGCCGGGTATCGGAATGGTTATTTTTCTTCGGAAGAGGAGATGGACAAGGAGGCAAGGCATATCTGTGAGGTGAATCCCGACTTCTTGATAGTGGGCATGGGAGCCTTGATGCAAGAGAAGTTCTTGCTGAAGGTAAAGCATGCTGGATTCCAAGGCGTCGGTTTCACTTGTGGTGGCTTCATCCATCAGACATCGAAGAATGAGATCGATTATTATCCAGCTTGGGTGGACAAGACGAATCTACGCTTTGTGTATCGCATGTGGAAGGAGCCACACACCCGCAAGCGTTACTTGATGGCAGGATTGCTGTTTCCCGCAAGGTTTATCGCAGAAAGAATCTTCGGATAGTCTTGTAGAGCCAATGGATGGGCGCAAAGACTACCGATAGGGGAGTGAGGATGATGAGCAGGAGCGTGGGGATGATGTTGCCCAATGCTTGCAAAAAACGTTCTTTCATGCTTGCAAAAGTATAACAATGGTTTCACAACAGCAAATATTTTTTTGATATCTTGCAGTTTTGCATCGGGGCTGTGGGCCGTGGTTTGACGTGCGCAGAATAAGTCAACGAGGGAAACCTTCCCAAGTATTGTTCTTTGTGGTGGTAATTTATAGAACCTACATAAATAATCCCGAGTAAGTTTGGCGGTGTGAGGAGAAAAATGTATTTTTGTAACCTAAATACATTTTTTGAAAAGAACTTCGGCTGCACACTGCATGACATTCAAGTAAACTTGATGATTCTGCCCTCGTCTGCACGAAATTTAAACGTTCTTGCTTTGGCAAGCGTCTCTGCGAGCCGAGCGTAAAAAGGAGAAGATTATGGAA